>ENA-OXUB01000163-OXUB01000163.1-human-gut-metagenome-genome-assembly--contig:-NODE-163-length-45832-cov-39.590974_pt1 | contig 45832 bp, 55 predicted proteins | sample MGYA00249345_ERZ652652 | MGnify/ENA primary metagenome ERZ652652 (study PRJEB26925, sample SAMN05826496) | human gut metagenome | biome: ENVO:2100002; feature: ENVO:00000062; material: ENVO:00002003... | reverse complement strand
TAACCCGAAAGGGTGACTGGAACGATGAAAATCGTTTCAAAATATATATTACGAGAAGGGACAACTAATGAAAATAATGGATACGATTGGCTTTTTGGAATTAAACAGTATCGCGAAAGGAATCGAAGTCGTTGACTACATGCTAAAAGCCGCTGATGCCACCTTGATTATGGCCCGAGCGAGTTGTCCTGGAAAATACTATATTATGATCTGCGGACAGGTGGCAGCGATTGAACGCTCTATGGAAGTTGGTGTTGAACTGGGAGGGCGCTATGTCGTTGGAGAGCTGTTAATTCCTCGGATTAATCCGGCAGTGATTCATGCCATCAATATGGCTCAAGTTCCAGAAAAAGTTCATGTAGTCGGTGTTTTGGAATACTATTCAGCTACAGGCTCAATCATCGCCGCTGATTTTGCTGTAAAAGCCGCCGACGTTGACCTCTTAGCGATTCAACTTGGGACAGGAATTGCTGGAAAATCTTTCGTTGTACTTACAGGAGATGTTGCCGCGGTCAAAGCTGCTGTTGAGGCTGGAGCAAATGGTGCACAAGATCAAGCGATGCTCATTAATAAAATCGTCTTATCCAATCCGCGCCCAGAACTGATCGACAGTTTGCTACAATAGTAAGAAAAACTCTGCGAGAATCATTCGATGATTTTTTCGCAGAGTTTTATATTGTGTTCATCTAGCTTAGTAATCTTTTTTTAACAGAAGGCAAATTTGCCTTATCTATATAAGCCGAGCGACTTTTCCCTTTTTTATTTTTCCCGTTCCCCGTTAATTTCACTCGCTTTTTCAGTCCACGATGGGATTTCATCTTAGGCATTGATTGACTCCTTTTTAAGATTAAATAGAATCGTCTGTCGACTCCGCAGCTTCTCTTTGAAACATTCATTAGATAAGCCAATAATCTTCCCTTTCGAAATTAGCTGCTTCAGCTCATTGTTTGATAAGTTCAATTTTTCTTTCAAAATCTTGAAGAGCTTGATGTCCAATGGATAATCCGATTGAATTGTTACAACGACTTCCTCGTCTAGTTCAAATAGATCCCCCAGCACCTCGTAGTCAATCGTTTGAATCGCCACTCCATTTTTCTTTAAGGTGGTTTTATCAGTCCCGTATTTTTTTGAAAGTCCGGAATCATTCTCTTGAAAAAGAGCCAACAAATCAGAGTCTAGCTTATTCGTATGAATTCTCGATAGAATGGTTGAATTCCAGCTAGTCTTACATTTTTTACAATTATAGATTAACCAAACATCCAAATATTTCCCTTGAGCATTGATCCGAAATCTTTCAGAACAGGAAAATTCAGTATCCTCATTGCATTTCTTACAATGCCGAATGATTGTGGGCGTCTTTAAGCATGCCACTGTCCAAGTTACCTTTCGCACTTCACTCATCCTCTCTGGGCAAAATAGTTATCGCCCAGTATAAGGTGGAATCACCATTTCCATACTCTCACTCCTTTTTCAAAAAAAGATTCTCCTCTACAATAAATTATCTGTTTTAGATAATCCTATTGTAGAAAAGAATCTTCTTGTCGACTTCTGAATTCTTGCTCTATTCAACCGGAATACACATGTCCAACTGTACATAATCATTTTCCCAATCAATTTTACGATAAATCGTCAACCCATATTTTTCACGCATCTGATAGCTGCTTTCAGGAAGCCAGATCCTAAAAAAACCCTGCATCACTCGGAAAATGTCTTCTATCTGACCTTTATATGGATAAATCGCATACGTGCCGCCGGTTATCACCATAGTGTTTTTCTCTTTGATTTCCTCATTAAGCGTAAAGCATAGATCACAAATACTGTGACCATCGATCGCTACAGCTGGATCATTATAGAATTTTTCGATCATCACAGTCGTGTCATCATAATAGGCATTCTCTTCGACCAACGCCGACCAGCTACTTTTCAACTCCGCATAATTGCCCAGCATTCTCTCATAAATCACATATAAATCATTTAATTCTTTTAATTCAACCTTCTTCTGATAATCTTCAAAGGTGTCCAAAACTTCTTGCTTCTGAGGATAGAAAGGATTTGAAATCGTCGACGCTTCCAATGATTTTCGATAGTCATTTGGTGAAAGCTGATAATGTTCTTTGAATAGGGAGCTGTAATTAGACGCACTATACCCGTAATCCAATCCGATGTCAGTAATTCGCTTATCCTTTTGAAGTTTTAGATCAATTGCACTTTGTTCGACTTTTAGACGTTTGATAAAAGAATAAACACCTTCGCCAGTCTCCTCTTTGAACATACGACAAAAATAATACTTTGAAAAAGATAGCTGGTTTGCGACATCCTCGATTGAGATCGGTTCTTCTAAATGAGCTAAAATATAGTCGATGCTTTTATTTACAAGGGCTTTTTTATCCAATCATTCCCCTCCGTTCTCTTTCGTTATCGCTTTTATTCTACCATTCAATGCTTTCTTCTAAAAAGTCGTTTTTTGATTTCCCACGCGTTTGATTACCAATAACTTTCTGTCTGCTTCAATCCAAAGAAACAACCTCCCGATTCTTTTAGAATAGGAGGTCGTTTTCTGTAAAAGTAATCAATTAAATCAAATGATACGTATCTCTGACGATCATTAATTCTTCATTTGTTTCAACTACTAGCACTTCTACCTTAGAGGTCTCAGTACTGATTCTTCTGTTATTTTTCTGGTTCATCTGTGGGTCCAGCTCAATTCCTAAGAAGGTTAAATTCTCACAAACCATTTCTCGAATGACGGAAGAATTCTCGCCAATTCCAGCAGTGAAAATCAAGACATCCACACCGTCAAGCTCTGCCGCATAAGCACCAATCGTTTGCTTCACACGACTAGCAAACATATCCAGTGCAAGCTTTGCTCTGTCATTTCCTTTTTCTGCCTCACTAATGATATCTCGCGTATCACTGCTAAATCCTGTGATGCCCTTGAAGCCTGATTCCCCATTCATTAGCTTATCCATATCATTAGCAGAAAGATTTTTCTCATTTTGTAAAAATGGAATAATCGAAGGGTCGATGTCACCGCATCTCGTGCCCATCATTAAACCTGCCAAAGGCGTAAAGCCCATTGAGGTAATGACCGATTTTCCGTCCTTGATTCCACAAATACTTGCTCCGTTTCCTAAATGGCAGGAAATAATCTTCAATGACTCTAATGGTTTTTCAAGACAATTAGCTGCTTCAGACGCCACAAATTGATGACTGGTTCCATGGAAGCCGTAGCGTCGGACACTATCCTCTTCATAAAATCGATAAGGCAATGGATAGATATAATTTTTAGCCTCCATCGTCTGATGAAAGGAGGTATCAAAAACAGCGACTTGCGGACAATCAGGCAAGTCCTTTTGCAATGCCTCGATACCGACCACATTCACAGGATTATGCAAAGGGGCTAATTTTCCTAACGCCTTGATTTTTTGTAATGCATCCAAATCAACTAAGCTAGATTTTTTGAAATCTTCACCGCCATGAGCCACACGGTGCCCTACGCCAGCAAGCTCCTGCAAACTGGTTAAAACATTTCTTTCCAGTAAAAAATGCAACAGAAATTCTATTGCCTCTTCATGAGTTTTTCCTTTAATAGTCGTTTTTACTTTTGCGTCCTTCAATGAATAAGAAAAGCCCATTTCCTCTTCTAAACCGATTCGCTCAAATAAGCCTTTGACTAACAATGTTTCCTCAGGCATTTCGAATACTTGAAACTTCAATGAGGAACTACCGGCATTGATCGACATAATTTTACTTGCCATAATTTCCCCCCTTAATAATAATGAAATCGTCCGTTACTCATTGAGTATCAGACGAATTCATTTGAATCCTTTTTTATAATTTATCCTATACCTTTCACTAACAAGGTCGCAATACATGCACCAATGATTGGTCCCACGATCGGAATCCATGCGTATCCCCAATTGGCATCACCCTTATTCGGAATAGGCATCAACGCATACATCAACCGCGGACCAAAGTCACGACAAGGGTTGATGGCATAACCAGTGGTTGATCCTAGTGATAGACCAATTCCGATCAAGACGAAGACAAGCATCAATGGTTGTAATCCAGGAGGAATATCAGCTGGCATTAATTGAATCGCTAATACGAAGAAACAAGTAGCAATGATTTCACTAACTAAGTTTAATGCTGTGTTTGGAATTGCTGGTCCAGTAGCAAAAATCCCAACGCTGTTCCCTTCTTCAACCGTTGTATTTTGAAAATGCGGCCAGAAGTGGATCGCTGCAATCAACGCCCCGACAAAAGCACCAGCAACCTGAGCCAAGATGAATGGTGCAACTTGCCCCACTCAAAGGAACCAGCAACAGCAAATCCAATCGTTACTGCCGGATTCAAGTGACCTGGAGAACCGAAATGTCCACTAGCTAAAACACCCAGCATAACCGCAACACCCCAGCCCATTGCAATGTATAACCAACTAGCTCCGACGCCCTTTGCCAAAGTACCTTTCAAATTGACAGAACACCCAACACCTGAACCAAAAAGAATCAGAACAACCGTACCAAAAAATTCACCAAATACAGGACTATTCATAATGAGACCTCCTTATTCTTTTTTCTGACTTTCGCAACTGACACCCGACAATTTACTCATCTTCATTATAACGGTTTTCTCCCTTACAAAGTGATAAATTCTTGTCAGGAATAATGATTATTTTATGATATTTCGATAAATTTCTTTGATTTCTTCCGCTGAAAACTGAATTGGATTCGTTTTAAATGTCGTGTCATTTAATGCATTATTTGCGATAACATCTTCAGCAGATAATGCAGCTTCTTCCTGGATTCCAAAACTATTCAGCTTAATCGGTGCTTTACATTCGATCGCTAATTGTTGAACAGCCTGAGCAAGATTTGAAACTGCTAAATGGTCCGGCAAACTCGGTGGACATATACCAAGCTTACGAGAAATTCTTGCATAATTTTTTCTGGTTTCTTTATCCTTGCTGTTTGCTTGAATCACGTAAGGCAGCAGCATCGAATTGGCTAATCCATGAGGAACCTTGAAATTCGCTCCTACTTGATGAGCGATCGCGTGACAGACACCCAAACCCGCAGCATCAAAAGCCAAACCAGCCAAAGTCGAGGCTTCATGCATTTGAATCCGTGCATCCAGCTCCATTCCTTGATTCACACACGTCGGCAAAAATTGGAAAACTAATTCTGTCGCTTTTTCAGCCAACGCGTTTGTGTAATTGGTTCGATTTACTGAAGCTAATGACTCAAGCGCATGTGTTAACACATCTAGTCCGCTAAAAGCCGTAATTGATGGCGGGCTAGACATAACCAAACTTGCATCCAAAATCGCCTCGTGGGGAATGATCGCTTCATGAAAAATCGGATATTTTATTTTGTTTTGTGTATCGGTTATTACCGATGCACTGGTTACTTCCGATCCTGTTCCACTTGTGGTGGGGATAGCCACAAATCGCTTCACTTTATTGCCAGTCGTTCGTTTGTAGAAGAAAAGCATCGCTTTTGCTGTATCAATCGCCGATCCCCCGCCAACTGCGATAACCACAGTTGGCTTGTGTTTTGTCATTTTTTCGATTCCATCTACTACCGTTTCGATCGGAGGATCGGGGATAATATCAGAATAAATCTCGACCGTATTGGTTCGTTTTACATATCCTAAAATTCGTTTTAAACTGTCAGATTCGGCTAAATAAGGATCACAAACAAAGCAGAGGTTTTCTTTTTCAAATTGCTGCAGTCGTTCTAGACTGGCAAAGCCAGAATAAATTTCTGGTTTCATTGACCATTTTTTCAAAAAGAACGCCTCCTTTATCGTATTGAGAATCCATCAGTTAACACACAACGTCGTTTACGAGCAAAATCGCGAGCGGAGGTAGTACATTCTCCAGTCGGTGTTGCGATCGTAAAGGTCGTTGGTCCTTCACCGCCAAAGCCTAAACCGGCAAAAGATGAACCATTCTTAACAAAAATCGATGTTTGAAATTTCTTCGCTGCAATATTCATCCGACCGACATTTTGAGAATGCATTGTCGCTGTATGATGGCGTCGATTCTCAATTTGCAGTGCAGTCGTTAATCCTTCGTCAAAATCGCTGACGGTAACGACTGGCAGAATCGGCATCAGCATTTCCTTCACTACAAACGGATGAATTTTATCCGCCCGCAAAATGATGACCCGAACGTCAAAATCTACTTTGATCCCGGCTTCAGCTAAAATATAGTTAGCATCTTTTCCGATAAATTTCCGGCTAGGGGCTCCATTCTCCATGATAGTCATATCTATCATTTTTTGAATGACCGCTTCATCTTGAACTAGATAGGCACCATTTTTCTCCATCTGTAGAATTAAATAATCCGCTACCTGGTCCACAACAACCACACTCTTTTCAGCCGTACACAAAATATTATTGTCAAACGATGCACCAATAACAATGTCCTTTGCAGCTTTTTCGATATTTGCTGTCTCGTCAACTAGCGATGGTGGATTTCCTTCACCTGCTGCAATGACTTTCTTTCCACTTCTCATCGCTTGCCGTACTACACCTGGTCCACCTGTAATCGCCAGCAACGGTACATCCGGATGCTCCATCATTTCTTTTGCAGCTTCGATCGAAGGTTCAGTAATCGTCACAATTAGATTTTGAATCCCACAAGCCTCATAAATCAGCTCATTCATTTTGCTAACGACCCAGCGAGAAACCCTTTTGGCCCCTGGATGGACACTAAAATAGATCGCATTTCCTGCCGCTAACATACCGATTGCGTTACAGATTAGGGTTTCGGCTGGATTCGTACTAGGGGTCACAGCTCCAACAACACCGTAAGGAGATAACTCGTACAGGGTCATCCCGTTATCACCAGTTAATGCTTCCGTTCGCAGATCTTCCACACCTGGAGTTTTATTGATCGCTAACTGCAGCTTTTGGACCTTATCCTCGTATCGCCCCATTCCAGTTTCTTCTAATGTATCGCGAGCAATTTTTTCAACGTATGGCCGCATGCCATTGCGAATTGCCTCGATCACTTTTCTTCTTGTTTCTAGGGTTTGATTCTCATAACATTCTTGGGCAAATTTTGCCGCATGAATCGCTTCTTCAACTGTCTCAAAAACACCAAATTCCTTCATAGGAGATGTTGTTGCTTGAGCTTCCTGAAGAATTTTTTTGATGACTTCTTTTATTTCTTCTTCACGCATGTCAAATCTCCTTCAACTTCTCTAAACCTTTTTGAGCAATCGCCATATCTTCCTCGACCGCACCGCCGCTGATTCCTAAGCCGCCAATCACTTCACCTGCTACATCTCTGATTACATACCCACCGCCAAACGTGACGATTTGTCCGTCAGTCAATGCTTCCAGCTGATAAAGATCCGCTGCTGGCTGAACCAGTTCACTTAGCTTGTGCGTGTCGGTCTTCATCGCAACAGCTGAGTAGGCTTTTTTCTGTGCTAAATTTTCGCTAACCAGCAACGCACCAGCCATTCGATAAAAGCTGAACAGGTGTCCTGCCTTATCGACTAACGCCATTGAGACTGGGACGCCCAATTTTAATGCTTGTGCTTCGCAGGCTTGAAAGATCGCATAATTTTTATCTAAATTACTCGCTTCTATTTGTGATCCACTTTGTTCAAGGTAACGACGCAGGATCTCATTAATCAGCTGTTTTTCAGTCTCACATTGATCTTCCATCCGAGCAAAGATATACAGGCAATCAGATAGGCGATTAACAAATTTTCGTACCTCTTCCCGGATATCAACAGACTTGGACAGCTCTGTCAGCAATCGTTCGCCCCGCCGACAAACAGCTCGAGCAACATGTATCTGAGCAGCTGACAGTGTTTGGCCCGGTAAAATAAAACTATGCAATTCTGGTAAACGCTTAGTATACTGATCGATCCACGCTTCCATTTGGTGGATGTCATTTTCTCCAACCAACGTACTTTTCGCTTCCAGCTTTGCCATATCTTGTTTTGTTGCAATTTCTGCGTTTAATTGGAATAGTTTATGCTGGACCCATTCTAAGTGTTCAATCGTTTCTGAATCCTTCGCCAATTTCTGAGCGACACTGACTTGAGCACAACATTCATCAAACGTTCCATAAGTATCCACGCGCAAATCTGATTTTTCTACTCGTGTTCCATCAAAAAGGCTTGTTGTTCCTTTATCTCCCGTTTTTGTATAAATCGCCATATACTTTCCTAAGCTCCCTAAAAATCAAACGTGTCAATAATTCCAACGATTGCATAATCAACAGCATCTGAAGAAGTCGAAAACAGTTTTCTGGCAGAAGATCCGCTGGTCAATAAGACGTAATCGCCAATGCCAGCCCCTACTGTATCCGCCGCCACCTGTTGGAAACGAATATCCTGTCGCTCAGCGTTAATCGGTTGAATAATCATCAATTTCTTTCCAACCAATGTTTCATCTTTTTGGGTCGAAACTACACTTCCAACTACTTTTGCCATCAGCATAGGGTGAACTCCTTTCTACAACAATGACTTTCTTTTCCTGCAATCGCTCCCTCGCCAAATCTGTAATGAGTTGATTGGATGCCAAAAGCAGAATATCCTCCTGCGTCAGCATCGCTACTTGTTGGTAGGTAATCACTTTTTTGGGAAATTGAAAATATTGTTTGCCTTGATTGTTAAGCAATGTCACACTGCATTCGTTGAATAATTCATTTGGAATCAAATCCGTGTTTGAAAAAGCCAGTTCAAACGTCAGGTGACAATCATAGTTATAGCTTTGATACAGCCACCTCACTAAAGGATCGTCACTGTCTTTTTTTATGAACCGCTCTAGAAATAGGACATCTACTTCACTCAAATGAATCTGCTTATTGTATAAAAAGCCTTTAATTCCTTGATTTATCTGGGAAGGGGTACGACAAGAAAGAAATAAGGTATTGTGTTCTCGCTGATTGATGATTGAAATAATACGCTCAACTAACTCGTCCATATTCTTACTCCCAATTCTTAGTGCAGATATCGTTTCTGTTCAATTGGATACTGCTATCGCTTCTTGCTCAATCAACGATTGGCGAAGAAGACATCGCAATTCCAATTGGTGTTACAAATTGAGGATATTTCGGTTTAAATACTGTTTGATTTAAATAATTTGAAAATTCCTTTTCAAATTCAGATAGGTAAGAAGCGCCGCCGACTACATAGATAGGTTCCGTTGGATGTTTTCGTAAAACATTTGCGGTAATGTTCGCCATACGCTGAATAACTGGACGGCAAATAATGAAGTTCTCTCGGTCACGAGCAGGATCACGTTTAATCTTCTCTGCCTCTTCGATCGAAATTCGATTATTACCAGCAATCACTAAGGTCATGTGCGTTCCCCCAGTGGGCTCGTCTTCTACAATGATCGGCTGTCCATTTTCAAAAATACTAATGCCCGTTGTTCCACCGCCAACATCTACCACAGCTCCTTCCTCGACATTTAAAACTAATGCCGCCGCTGTTGGTTCATCAACTAGCTGATCAGCTAACATATTCGCACTTTCGATGACATTAGCCACCACCCGCTTATTGTTCCCAACCGTTCCCGGCGGAATCGCCCCCGACGCTGCTTTCAAGGCAAAACCTAGTGTTTCCTCGGCTTGCTCCCGCAAACGATTGACGATTTGAACAGACTTTTGGTAATCAACGACTAATCCATCGCGAATGACATCGGCATACTCGAAGGCTCCAAAAACTGGTCGATTCTTCCCATCTAAAACAACCAACACAATAGAGGAAGTACCCAAATCGATCCCAACTTTATAGCCATCTTCAGGATCAAACTCCTGCGCTTGCTTCGTATTCACAAGTTCATGAAAAGATGTTAATAATTGATTGGCTTTTTCGATTGATTCCATACTTCCTCCTTTGGATTATTCTTTAATAATCCGTCCTCGTGTATTTGGCTGAATATCTGCAGCATTTGCTTCATCTGTATCTACGTGCATTTCTAAAACAAAATTCTTTCCTGGCCGCAATTCAACATCATTGAAAATCGTTTTTCGCGATCCTTCAAAAATTTCGACTGAAACCACTTGGCCCTGCTTCAAGCCCATTCGTTCCATATCCTGATCATTCAAATGGATGTGACGTTTCGCCACGATTGCCGCTGGAATAGTAACTTCTGCCGCCTCACTGCGCAACGTGATTTCAACCGCATCATCCAAATTTCCTAATAAGCGAATTGGTGGTTGAACTCCTAAATTTCGTGCATCTGTTTTAGAAATTTCAACCTGCGATCGTTTTCTCAATGGTCCCAAAATTCGAACTTTCCGAATTTCCCCCTTCGGCCCAACCAAAGTCACGGTTTGCTTTGCGGCAAATTCCCCCGGCTGTTTCAAAGGCTTCAAAGGCTCGAGTGTTTCATTAGGAAATAGAATAGTAAAGTGTTCTTCCGTTAAATGTATGTGTCGGTTAGAGATGCCAATTGGAAATGTTTCTGCTTGCATCTCCAATAACACTTCACGAACAATTTTTCTAATTTCCTCAATGCTGTAATTATTCATTGCCTACCTTAGGTACTAAAATGTCATCGACATCGCGATGCGGTCTTGGGATTACGTGAACGGAAACCACTTCCCCAACCTTTTCTGCAGCTGCACAGCCAGCATCTACTGCTGCTTTAACTGCTCCAACATCTCCGCGAACCATCACAGTAACTAAGCCAGAACCGATTTTCTCTGTTCCTACTAATGTTACATTCGCTGCCTTAACCATAGCATCGGCTGCTTCAACAGCACCAACTAGGCCTTTTGTTTCGATCATTCCTAATGCATCATTCATGTCTATTCCTCCTAAATTCGTCTATCATCCAACTAAATTAGTGAAAACTTTTTATCATTTACGATAAATGATTTCATCTTCTTCTGTAAATCTGTGCATCGTTGGACAGATATCACATTAACGTCTGTAATTACTTTTTCTTTTTCGAATCTGAAGCTTTTTTCGATCCTTTAGGTGGATTCTTTTTCTTCTTGGGCTGTTCTTTGATCGGTTCTTTTCTGATTAGTTTCTCTTCTACCGGATCTTTCTTAAGCGGTTCTTCTATTGGAGCTTTTTCTATTGGAACTTCTTTCACTGGTTCTTCTTTAATCGTCTCTGCAATTTCCATTTTTTCAATCGGTTGTGGTTTTTCCTCAACCGACTCGATCACTGCTTCTGGCTGTTCAATCGTCTCAGCAGGAACATCAATCTTCTCCTCTTCCTTTTTAAAGAAGAAGTCTTCTAAGTTGTTTGCTGGACGAGGGATAACCAGTGAAGAAAGATACACATTATTTTGGACCGCTTTGGCTTTACCAGCATCAACCGCTGCCTTAACCGCCCCAACATCTCCAGCCACTTTAACGGTCATCCAACCGAAACCTTTCGCTTTTTCAACACCCAAGAGTTCTACATTCGCCACCTTGACCATTGTATCTGATACTTCGATTGCACTAGCTAGGCCTGTTACTTCAACTAAGCCAATTGCTTGTTTCATGCTTTCACCTCCATTGGATCAATTGATTTGAATGGCACACCCTTTACTAAACGTGCCGCATTCCCACCAAAGTTTTTTAAAATCAATGGTGGACAAGTTACAACTCGTTGAATCGATTGATAAGGAGTTTCTGGTGCCAAATTTTTATAATGAAGAACGACTTCATTGTTTACATAGCCGATTCCAACATTTAACGATGAGGTATTTGCCGCAACATAAGCAGCCTCTGTCGCTGTTGAAAAATTCTTTTGTTCTAAGCTATAAGGGATTTTTTCTTCTTCCATACCATAGAGAACAAATTGAATATCCTCAGTCGATGACCTATTATCAAGATAAATCAAGACTACAGGACGAACATTTAGCTCAAGCTCCATCGAACCCCTCCCTCAAATATGAAAGAATCAATCCGGTTGCCACAGCATTTCGCGGTCCCTCGATTTGTCGAATGTTTCCGCGACCTGCGACCAATCCGTAATGAGAGAGTGCATTGGTTACAATCTGGGGTACTTCAAAATCTAAAGCCGATCCGCCGACAATGACTACAAATGGAATATCGCGAATACTTCCCGTTGGACTAACTCTTCGCAATGCTCGCAACGCATTCGTTACAAAGACTCGTTCTTTTGCTGTCTGCCGAACCAAGCGGATTTTTTCAATGGAATCATCACATGGAATCGGAACATAACCATCAGGTGTTACCACGACGACCTTAGCAAATAAGGACGGATCTAATGGTTGATCAAAGAATTGAACGGAACCATCCTCATGTCGAATATAGAAGATATTTTCAACCTTTGCCAGAGGATATTTTTTGATATCCTCAGCTAGATAAACATCCTCTAAACCTAGTTCCGATTGAATCAACATCGTTACCATATCGCCGGCGCCAGCCAAATGAGTGGCTACGATTCTCTCATCTTTTTTAATAATAGAAGCGTCGGTTGACCCGGCACCTAAATCCAAAATGGCTAGTGGAGCAGATGTTCCCGGTGTCGTTAGTGCACCTAAAATCGCTGCCTCCGCCTCCGCGCCGCCGATCTCAACCTTGATCCCTAAATCCTGCTGGATCGCATCAGCGATTTTTGACATCTGCAAATGATCCGATTTAACCATTGAAGCAATTCCTACCGCCTGCTCCATCGAAAATTCCCCAGCTAATCCACCTTTAACACTAATTGGAACAAAGGTATCGACAGCCAGCAGATCTTGAATAAAGATTTGATTCACTGGACGATCGGTTAATTCGGCCATTGTCAAACGGACCTTCTCCAGCATACCGCCAACATTCGTGCCCGGTTCACCAGTCACGTTATCGATCACTTCAAACGCTGATACAGTTTCCATGATTTTTTCAGCTCCAGCTGAAATCCCCACAGTATTTCGCCGATTTCCACCAGTAATTTCGATTTTTCCAGCAGGAATAGTCCGAGCTTTGACATCGCCTTTTGGTGTTTTTATGACAACTGCCGAACGATTTCCGATTAAGGCCCGGGCAACTGGGACGATATTTTTAGTTGCCTCTGAATCAAGATCAAAGACAGTGGCAATTCCATACGGATTTGACAATTGAGAAACACCCCGACCTGTCTCAGCCACCTCAACTGCTGCCAGCATATTGACAGGAACTTTATCGATATACGAAACTTCATCGACAATCGGTATTTTTTTATCCAAGCGATTGTTCACTAAAACGCCGTCATCAGATTGCATAATTGCAGCAGTAATCAGATAGCCACTTGCCACAAATTGATTAATTTGACGTGCTACATCATCAAAGTCAAAGGATTTTTCAATAATCAAAATGTAGGGCGTGTCACGCTTGCCGCTTTTTTCAAGTTCTTCAAAGCGAAGTGTTGTCCCAACCCCTAGTCCTAAACCACCTGGTGTTTTGGGATTATGACCGATCATGGTTGATTCTGTAATGATTGTTTCTGTGATTGTTTCCATCGCTACATCACCAATAACCGGTGTCGCCTCATTGATCCGAATCAAATCGATTTCTTCGATCTTTAAATGATTTTTAGTGCAAGCCTCATTGATCGCCTTATAGATACCAAATAAATTTTTCTTTGTTCCTTTTATTCCAGTCGTCTCCGCAATTGCTGATTCTAGGAATCGGACTTGTTGATGGTTATCAATTTCAACTAAAGCAACTTCAGTTGAGGAATTTCCAATGTCAATCCCAATTACACGTTTCATCACTCATTGCTCCTCTTCCTGAAATTCCGAACTAGAAATTAGTTATCACCTTTTAGTTTTTTCCGTTTTTCATAATGTTCTGCTGCTTCGCGAACATAAGCAGCACTGATTTTTGCACTGTATTGCGTTTCTAATTCATTCGCAATATCTAACAATTCTTGTTTACTTGAACGGTAAGGTCGTAACGCATTATACATTTCCAATACGCGAGCATCAGGAACAGCAGTCAATTCAGACGCACGATCAAAGTTATTTGAGATTGTTTTTCTCCCTGCACTTGTAGCGATTTCACCTTGTGCTTTTAAAATACGTGGGGTAATTTTCAAATCATCCGGCGTCAAAGAGCCGTTCAAAACATTTTCCAATGTAATATCATCTAATGTTTTACCTGTTTTTGTTTTGATCCAATCAGGATGATTTTTTGCGATTGGATAATCAGCTACAGTTGCTGATCCAGAACTTACTGATGTTTCAGGTGCTGCACTTCCTGCACCGTTATTCATATCTTTTAAGATTCCTCGAACCAAACTTTCGATAGATTGCTCATTCATTCTAGTCACCTCACTATAAAGTTACAGAAATTTCTTCTGCTGGTTTTCCGATTACAACGTGTTTCGTTTCTTTAATATGAAGCAATGCTGACAATGCTTGATATTTTGGACGAGCCATTTGATCATTCATCATCGGTACCGGATTTGGCGATTCACCCTTAGCATACTTTGCAGCATTTTTCCCCATTGCCCGATAAGTTTCTAAAGTGATTAGCGGAGCTTGTGGGAAAAGCTCTAGATTTGATAACGGCTGCAAATCTTTTTGGTGAATGATGGACGTTCCCTTTGATTGAATTGCCACACAAACACCTGAACCAGATAATTTGTCACCTTCAACACCGGCAAAAGCCACATCCGAAGTACGATATACCTTAACAACCCGTGCTTTCAATCCTTCTTCTTCAATTCCGGCAATTACTTGCTTCAAAATTTCTTTGTGAGGGACACCAAGAATATTAGTTGTTTGTGATTCTGCAAATGCTGGTGCCACTGCAATAACTACTTCATCCTGAGAGTTTCCTGGTTGGGCAACACCGACAGATTTAAACCAATCGGATGATGCGGCAGGCTCTGTCTTTGCTTGTTTTTCAAACGCAACTGGTTGATCTCCTGTGTTCGCTTCCATTTCAGTTAGAACTTCTTTGATGATGGAGCGTAAAAGATTTTCATTTAGTTCTGTCATTTTTACTCCTCCTTAAATATCTTTCGGATTGATTGCTTTAGGGATTGCTTTTACTTTTTCCCATTCTGAACCGTCAAGTCGATATCCGGTTCCTGGTCCAGCATAATCATTCTTGTCATTGACAGCAGAGATTACATTCCAATCCGCATCAAATATTGAAGAAGTTTGTAAGAAATCTCCAGCCACACGTTGTTTCAATAGATTAAGCAAGCTGGTCGCTACATCTTCGAAGCCACTTTCTGATAATCCTTTTACCAGATCCAAACCAGTTGCACCTTGCGTTAATAATTCTTGCGCTGCTTTAATATCTTGAACCATGTCACGTTCCGGCATGTCTTGTGATCCGCGAGCATAGGTTGCTGCTTCCACTTCTTCATCCGTGATCGTTGGCAAGCCCAACTTGTCAAACAAGCCCTGCAACGCTCTTGCTGCTTTATTACGAACGGCAACCACGTCTTCTTCGCTAACTGGTCGTAATCCGCCATCCACTCTCAAGTCACGTTGAATGATATTGTAATCATCGAAATCATCTGCATCGAAGTTTGAACCTGCAAACATATTGTCATAGTTTGGTGTTGCAGAATAACCAGATGAAATGAAGTCTGTTCCTGGTAAGAACTGCATCAGCAAACGAGCGGTTCTACGAATATCCGAATGTGAGAAGGTTTGGTCATTTCCTGAAGCAACTTCTAAGTCAAGCAACATAGCAATTAAGTTTTCTGCTAAAATTGCACGAATTCCTGAAGGAACCGCTCCTGGAACACCAATACAACTAATTGAACCATTTTGTAGTCCTTGAACTCCGGCAGCTTTTGTTAAGAAAATACAGCGTGTTTCAAGATACAGCATTGATTTGCCTTCAGCATATCCCATCTGTACTTCTGAGCCTGTTCCAGAAGTAAAGCGCATTTTCAATCCGCGAGATGCGTAACAAGAGGCCAAGAAGCCTTTAGACCAAGGTGTATCGTCCCCATCGGTAAATACTTGTTCTGTACCATATACAGAGATTGTTTCAGCATAAGCAGTGAATCCGCGCATCCCTAAATCAAGCTCTGTTGCTTCTTCTAATGAACATTGAGTTAATACGCCTGGACGTCCAGTTTGTGAACCAACCATGATTGCCACTGCATTAAATGGTGCATAACGAGCTACGGCAACGGTTGTTTCCTGTTCATCAAATCCGCGCAACGCCCCTTCAGCCGCATCAGCAGCAATCTGAACTGGATTGTCTCGAACGTTGGTTACGTGAGATTGCGTCGTAGGACGACGACGGGCACGCATTTTTTGAACTGCCATCATCATTTCAACAACATTCATATAGCCGACAACTTCATTCAATTTCCCAGGTGTAGCTGCTGTGGTTAATTGAACGATTTCTTCACGAGAAATGTTTGGATCGACGATTTTATTCGCTAACTCTTTAGAAGGAATATTCATTACTTCTTCCGCACGAGTCAAATCGATTCCATATTGCGCAATGTAAGAATCGATCAAGTCAAAATCCGCTTTGTCTTTTCCGTCAAGCTCAACAACTTCACCATTGACGATCTTGATACTTGGCTTAGGGTCGTTCGGGCTTTGCATTGCAATTAAACCTTCTTCTACCCATTCATCTACGAAACCATCTTGATTGACCGGTCTTTTTTCTAGTTCTTCAAATCGTTTTGATTTCATCTATTTTTCACTCCCACTCTTAAATATATGATGGTTGATCATTTTTAGGCGTACTTCCCATTGTTCCCAATAATTGGCAACCGATGTCGCGTGCTGAAATAATTGCTTGACGTACAGCGCCAGAATCGCCTGTAATTGTCATCGTTACCTCATTTGAGAAGCTTTGTCCATTTTGCGGTGTTGCGTAAGAAACTACGTCAACATTTGCAGATTTTAACGCCGTATCAGCCATAACAACACCAATTGCGGCAGGTGCACCCACTAAAATACCAAATGCTTTTCCAACTGGAGCGCCAAATACTTTATTGCATGCGTAACTAGCACGTGCCGTATATTGACACTCGATATGACCAGCTTCGTTTCCATATACATCACCAAATGTGCGTGTATCAACTTCTTTCAACGTAACTTCTACCGCACGCTTCACATCCGATACATCGTCGCCACCGAAGATTACGATCGATCCATGACCAGCTCCGCCTTTTGTATCTCGAGGCATTTCAATTAGGATTACTTCTGTATTTGTCGCTTTCACTGCTTCATCAGCAGCCATAATATGAGGTCCGGCACCAGTACGAGCACCAACAATTCCGATTGAACGATATTTTTTCTCTAATTTCATTGTTTCTAATAAAGATGAATCGACGTTAGCAATTACTAACCCAATTGTGTCTCCAAACTCTGTTGCTCCTACAAATTCAGTTAACGCACATTGCTTTTCAATCATTTTTCGATCTCCTCCGTTAGTGTTTTTCATCTCATTTCCTGTTTCCATTTTTGCGAGCACGCGTTTCATGATCTCTTCGATCTTTTGATCAGTGTTTGCCATCAGCTATCCCACCCTTTCTATTCTGACTTAGGGAGCAAGCCTTCAACTTCAGTATGTGGACGTGGGATAACATAATTAGAAACAACTTCCCCTACCGCGTCAGCCGCAGAAACACCTGCATCAACAGCTGCTTTAACCGCACCTACATCTCCTCGTACCATCACAGTGACTAATCCAGAACCAATTTTTTCCGTTCCAACTAAGGAAACATTTGCAGCTTTTACCATTGCATCAGCTGCTTCGATAGCACCGATCAACCCCCTAGTTTCAATCATTCCTAGCGCTTCTTGTGGCATAAAACATTCCTCCTAATTATTTTGATAACACTTACATTTATAATGATAAACAAAAAAGATAGAACAAATTTGTCCTATCTTTTTGTCGGATTAATTCGAATGTTAAAATTTTGTTGCAGATTAGTGTCAAGACATTACTAAATAAACCTTAATCAGGGGTCAATTAAGTTCAAAAAATAGCAATATTTTGTCTTCTGCTGGTCAAAATAATGTTATTGTTATAAACAAGATTTAAATTAAAAATATGTTCTGGTAAAATGGTAGATGACTAGGAGGCGCTTACATGGAAAATATTAGTACATTGAATTCCCATAGTTCTTTGCAACTTTCCAAAACAATTCAGGATTTCGCACTTGCGGCAGATTTTGGTTCCGTCCTTGTTGATATACACGGAAAGGAGACTTCTGATCTTTATAATTTTTCTCCCTTTTGCCAGTTGATGCGCTCTAATCCAGAATTCAAATCCCTTTGTCAAAAATGCGATGCGTTTGGCGGTTTAGAGGCGTCAAAAAATGGTGATCCCTGTATCTATCGTTGTCATGCTGGTCTTACTGACATTTCATTACCTATCATCAGCAATAATCAATTAATTGGATTTGCTCTTTTCGGTCAGGTAGAGATTACTGATGATGACAAAAACCCATATACTCGTATCCATCCGATTGTCACCCATTGGGAAACTTCTCCTGAACTACGTCAAGCTAGAGGAAAAGTAAAAACAGTCAGTACTACTCAAATTGAATCCGCGGCTGCTTTACTCAAAACAATTGGCGACTACCACTTTAACGATTCTGATCCTCGTGAACAAATTAAATTTAACTTTCATCCAAGTAAAAAAGAAGCTAAAGATTCTATAATTTCGAAAAATGATGAAATCCGTAAAGCTATTTCATATATTGATACGAATTTAACAACAAATTTGACGCTCGAAGATGTTGCTAACCATGTTTATCTCAGCCAGTTTTATTTCAGTCGTTTATTCAAAAAAGAGATCGGTGTCAGTTTTATTACCTATTTGAATCAACAAAGAATTGAGCAGGCAAAAGTTCTTTTGACACAATCTAATTTAAGTATTAAGTCTATCTCACAAAATATCGGCTATTCACAAACTAGCTACTTCTGCAAAATATTCAAAGAACTTGTAGGTATGACACCTGTTAATTATCGGAAAATAAAATAAGGTATCTAAACAGTCGTAATACGGCTGTTTTTTTATATTGGAGCAGCTAGTTCTACTGTAAGGAAATTCGTTTTAAAACTGAGCTTATTTTCATATACACGTAAATCCATCCGCATCATTATCAATCATTTGTTCTAAATTAAGATTTCTCTTTTCTCTATAAAACCTGTGAGAAGTAGATCACGCAAAAAAGGTGAGGTATCCTGACTTCGCTTCATCCTCCATCTCGCCTTCCCGAAAGTGGCCATTTGAGATTTTGTCTGCGTATACAGTAGAAAGGGTCTGTCAAGGATTCGCACCTTGTTCCCTATTCCAAATGCTCTTATTCAATTATTCACACACTCATGGTACCGCAGAATGTATTCGCTGTCAAAAATCTTTTGTTAATAAAAATTTTTTTAAAGCAGAAACACCTTCTTGGTTAACAGTAGACAAAGAAAAAACTTTCTTCGCCCCCGCCAATCGTAATCGTTTTTCTGCTAAATCTAAATCTGCTTGATCATGATTCAAATCTGTTTTCGTAATGATTCCAATCATCGGTTTAGTAAAACGTGATGAAAAGCAAGGTGGAAAATAATTCTGACGATTCGTAATACTCTGAACAAGCGCGATGCAATCCGCACCAACCGCCGAACTGACTAACGCATTATAATAGAAACGATTTTCCAAAAACTCGCCTGGTGTATCAATCACATTATCTGTAAAGTATACTTGCTGCGTCTTATGATACTTGATCTCCCATTCATTCAAAAGCTGCATAAGGGTTGTTTTACCTGATCCAGTTTCTCCAATTAAAATGACTCGTTTCATCATTAAGTCCTAGTAATTTCTGCAACATCAAAATTCAAGATTGCTGCAAGTGAATTCGTTACTTGTTTTAAGGCAAATTCGACTGAGGATACTTCTCCGATAATCACGACAGCTCCACTAAAGCGATCCATAAAACCAATAGAGACATTTCCTGATTTCTTGGCAATATCTGCACCAATAATTGATGCCTCACTCGGTGTAATCGTCAAAATACCAATGGCGTCATCTGAATGCTCCAGTCCTAATTTTTCAAAAACTTCTTCATTAGCATGGGGGATCAAATGAGCAAGCGTGACCTGTTTCCCAGGGACATATTCTTGAATCGAACGCTCGATATTTCTCTTTTCATTCATAAAAAGTCACTCTCACTTTCATAAAAAGTTTAGCACAAAAAAATAGCATAGTTTTGTTCTAATACAACAAAATTATGCTTTCAGATTTCTTCATCGAAAATTTCCTTACCTGCCTAAAGTTTATTCTTTCGATACAAAAAGCCTTCACCATTTTTGGCAAAGGCTTCATTGGTTATTTACTTAAGCGTTCAACGTCACGAGCAATCATCACTTCTTCGTCAGTTGGAATCACGTATACTTTCACTCGAGAATTTTCAGTTGAAAGTTCCGCTTCTTTTCCATGAATGCTCTTATTGATTTCTTCGTCGATTTCAATACCGAACCAAGTCATATTTTCTAAAACCATACGGCGAACAGGGTCAGCATTTTCACCAACACCCGCAGTGAAAACAATAGCATCAACACCGTTCATTACTGAAATGTATTGAGCGATATATTTACGGATACGATCACAATAAATATCCAAAGCTAAAATAGCTTCTTCATTGCCTTCATCAGCACAATTTTCGATGTCGCGCATATCACTTGAAATACCTGTTAACCCTAAAACACCTGATTTTTTGTTCAATACATCAATCATCTCGTTGATATCCTTGATTCCTGCTTTTTCCATTAGATATGGAAGCAATGAAGCATCAATGTCCCCAGCACGTGTTCCCATCGTCAACCCTGCTAACGGCGTGAAGCCCATAGATGTATCAACTGATTTTCCACCTTCAACAGCAGTAACAGAACCGCCATTACCAATGTGGGCAGTAATAATCTTCGTTTCTTCAATCGGTTTGCCAAGTAATTCAGCCGCACGTTCTGAAACATAGCGGTGACTAGTTCCGTGGAAACCATATTTACGAGCAGAATACTTATCATAATACTCTTTAGGAATACTATACAAATAGTTCGTTGCCGGCATTGTTGAATGGAAAGAAGTGTCAAAAACAGCCACACTTGTTACATTTGGCAAAATATGACGGAAAGCCTTGATTCCCATTGCATTTGCTGGATTGTGCAACGGTGCGAATTCACTTAGTTCTTCGATTTTTTCCAAGACCTCATCATCAATCAAAACAGAATCCTTAAAATATTCACCGCCAGCTACTACACGGTGTCCCACACCGGTAATCTCATCAAATGATGTGATAATTTTTAGTTCGATTAATTGGTCTAATAGCATTTGAACCGCAACTTCATGATCTTTGATATCTAAAATTTGTTCAAATTTTTCTCCATCGCCATATTTGATGGTAAAGATTGAATCATTCAAGCCGATCCGTTCAACAATTCCTTTAGCGATTACTGATTCCTCAGGCATTTGATAAAGTTGCCATTTTAGACTTGAACTACCTGCATTGATTGCAATTGTTTTTGACATTTTAACTCTCCTTTATAATTGAAATGCTTTTAGCTCCTACGAGCAGTTTATAAATTAGAAGACTTCCAGTCCTCGAATTTTTTGAAGAACTCGGTTACTTGTTTTGGATCTTTTAATGATGGGAGATGAACGAGCAATACTTTTTCTGCTTGTTCAGCCGTTTCACTTTTTTTCTGTAACAGTAGAATACTCTTCCGTGAATGCTCAGACTTAAATAATTCATCTGGTAATTGGATGATTCCTTGCAATAGTACTTCATCTTTTAACCATTTTTGCAGTAACGGTCCCTGTTCAGTTTCTAAAAAATTACTTGGTACTAAGAAAAGACCAAAACCCTCAGGCTTCACATAATTCATGGCTTGCTCCATCAATAAATGATGAGCATAGCTGTGTTCTTTTTCAGAATGAGTCGCAAACTTCTCCGCTTGCTGATCATTTGGATAATAACCTACGGGAAGATCACCGATCACATAATCTACTGGATCGACTAACAAGTCCTGTAAACTATCTTGATGGAATAATTTGATTTCTTCCTTCATCAATAAGCTATTTGAAGCTGCAATAGCAAGAAGTGTCTCATCATTATCCACACCGATTCCCTTAACTGAATAATCTGCTGCCTGTAAATTGATCAACACCGTCAGTAATAGATTTCCCATACCAACAGTAATATCTAAAATTTCTAATGGTTGATTCTTTTTTAACGTTAATTGTTCAATCAGAAAAACAAATAAAAAGCCGATACTATCTGGCGTCAATTGATGGTTTGGCTGTAAGCTTTCCGTTTTTGAACCCTTAAGCAAAATCAATTGCGTTAATTTACGCCAATCTTCTTGCTCAAGCTCTAATCCTATTAATTTTTGATACAATGCTTCTACTTTTGTGACAGTATCAGCATCAGGTTGTTGATCAAGCACGCGGACTTTTGCATTGTCAACTAAGTTCTCCGTATTTTCGATGTAAGCGTCAAAAAAAGAAGTTCCTAGTGAATGCTGCAATGCGATGATCGCTTCTTCCATCAAAGAAAAAGCTGTTTCAATTTTTTCTGGATTCATCTTGCACCTCACAAACTAATATAACACTCACGATACCTGTTCTATTTTAGCGGACATATTGTAATTAATCAATCGCTTTCTTTCTTTTATTATTGATTTTCTAATTCAACCTAATGTATCTTTTACAAGATATTCCCCCTCATCAACGGGATACCACAAACTATATCAGTCAGATGAATTAGATGTGCTAATTTTTTCACAAAATTGATATGTTTTCTTTTTAATTTTCACATCGATTTTCACATAATCTTCCTCAGTTTCGTATGACAGCTCCCCCTTGTTGAACTCCCACACACCCTCTTTTTCTTTTAATTTCGGGTAGTCGGCTAAAAATAGTTCTTTTGCAATTTTAGCTTGATATAAGTGTTCAGTACGCTCCACCAGATCAGCTGTTTGATGATAACTTGTTGTTAAATTTAGCAGCAAAAAACTGAATAAAAAAATAGCCAATAAGACGGACAACAGCACTCCGCCTTGGCTATTTAAAGATCCATGTTCCTTCTTTCTTCTTTCCATCAACGAAGGTAACGATGAAATCCACACCATGATTATTTTCTTTGCACACAAATTGATTCACTCCTGTCAATAATGGTTGAAAACCACTGGATTGGCTTTTTACAATCCGCTGCTTATTTTTCTTAATTGTTACAGCAACTATTTCCCCTTCCGCGTTTTCCACTTCTCCATTAATTTCATGTGTTGTACTAGACAAATAGTTAACTTCCTCCAACTCATTGTCTAATTGAAGCAAAAACACTTCCCATTCCAATTGATGGTAACCGCTGATGGCTTGTTCCATTTTATTCGCATGTTTAACCAAACCAGACAACAACAATAAAATACCACTAAGCATCAAAAGTGCCACTAAACTTTCTAACAAGGTGAAGCCGCTACTTTTTGACAATCACGATTCCTCCTTGCTGATGTATAGCTATTCCCTTTTCCATGGAAATCTCCATTTGTGAACTGTGCATTTCCAGAAAGTGCAAACGGCATCGTCTTGTCTCAGTGTATAAATCACGGTAATTTTCAAGAGTAGCTAATCGTTGGCGACTTTCTTTTTGCATTTGTACGGTAACGCCGACATAACTAGCTACAATAATCAATAAGATAGTCAAACAGACCAAGCTCTCTAATAGGATATATCCTTTATTTCCTTTCAAAACGACCACTTCCCATCTGAAACTGATAGGTGATAACTTTTCCTTCATCGGTAAAAACAACCTTTGGAATATTTCCATTTCCAGGCTGATCAGTAGAAACATTACCACTGCCAGCTTTAAAATAGATCGAATATCTGCTACCTAATTTAATTGATTTTGGAACGGGCAATATTCTCCATGATAATTCGGTATGATTGGTATAGAAATCAATTAATTGGGAACTGCTATTTAGACTAATTCGAGTTCTTTGATGATCTGCAATAGCCACTTGCTGCAAGTGCAAAGTAGATTTTTCAAATTGATAATAGAAAAAGTTTTTTTCCAATTGATGCTGCCAGCTTTTGATAGCAATCGTCGGCAACAATACAAAAGCACAAACCAAAGCTAAAACAATCAACGTCTCGATTAAGGTGAAGCCGCTAAATTTATTTCTTTTGTACATATTTATTATACTGGTCTTCACTAACATAACCTTTACTGACTAATTCACCTTCCTCTGGCTTACGTCCATAATCCAGTTCAAAGACTTCAATTTGTGTCTCAACAACTTTGACAATAGCAGCATCGCTTTTATTGGTTGCGCTTTCTTTTTGACTCATTAGTTTGGGTACAAATAACAGCAACAGCAGACTAATAATAAATAAAACAACTAACATTTCCAACAAAGTAAAACCTGAAAGCTTCTTCTTCACAGTATCCCCTCCAAATTTGTTAAAGGCAGCAGCATTGTTAAATACAAGCTGACAATCAAAAGTGCAACAATTAGAAAGACAAGCGGCTGCAACCATGAAACCAAAAATTCTAATTGATTAAAAAACGACGCCAAACTAATTGACTATAAGTTAATAGCTCCTTTGCTAAATTTCCGCGAGCCTCTCCCTGAAACACAATTCGACTGAATTCTTTAGTCAAAAAAGGATAACGTCCTAATTCTGCTGCTAAAGTATTGCCTTGTGCTAAACGGATTTTTAAATCAGCAGCAAGCTCTTGCATCAATGATTTTCCATCAATTACCAACAAACATTCAATAATCTGATTCAGTTCTAAACCTTGTTGAAAAAGCTTGCCCCATTCCAATGCGAAATAAGCTGAATAGTAATTGCTGAACAATGTTCCTACAAGTGGAATTTTCGCCAAGAAACGAAAGCGAACTATATAATTATGCCGCTTTCCCCAATTCCTCCAGCTGAGCATCAGTAAGAGCAAAAAAAGAATTATTCCTAATCCAATCATAGGAACTGCTTTTATTAACTGTACAGAAAAGTCTTCTGCACGGATCATTCCGCTGGTCAATAGCTGGGGAAGTAAGAAAAAACGCATACCTAAAAGAATTACGATTAAGAAAACGAGTAAAAGCAGCGGATAGGATACAGCTTTTAGAAAATTTTCTCGCTGACGTTGAACTAAGCGCATTTGTTCAGCGATTCCTAATAGCGTTTGGGCCAAATCCCCATGAGTCTCCGCTAATTCGATTTGTAAGAGCTGGTCATTCGAATACCGCAGTTGGGTAAAACTTAGTGCCAAACTTTTTCCCTGATGTAAATCTTGTTGAACGGCTTCCAAAATAGACGGTGCAAAAAGATTGGCATTGATAAAAAAAGCAAACGCCTGCTGCAAACTAAAACCATTTTGCAAGAGATCTCCTAATAGATGAACAAAGTCAACTCGTTGTTTTCTCGTCATTTGCTTTTTGCGCCACACGATTTAACCCTTCTTTCCAAGTAAAATGTACTTCCTCTTTATAAAATCGATAACTAGTCAATAACCCTACCGTTTCATTTACTGACAACAGTTCCTGATAAACAATTCCCTGTAAACATTCTTTGAGCAGTGTGGCTTCCCCACCCAGTTCAAAAATCCTCGCATGGGCAGACTCTAGGCTGGCCGCATGGATTGTTGCATACACACAATGACCAGTCAGAGCAGCTCTGATCGCTCCTTGAATCGTTTTCGTATCACGAATCTCCCCGATTATTAAAACATCGGGATGATGTCGTAAAGACAACTTAATCAGTTCATCGTAACTCTGATAAATTTTTTCGTTTACTTGTAACTGCAAAAAATCTGCTTCTTCAATCTCTACAGGATCTTCAATCGTGATCACTTGACCATCCATCTCTCGTGCCAATTTATACATTAAGGTTGTTTTCCCTGAACCTACGGGACCACAAAATAGGTATAAACCACGTTTTTTTGTGTGTTGCTGGAGAATTTCAATTTGCTCTGGTAAATGATATACTTCGGGACTGCGACCAAATTGATGCAGAAAACGAATAACTAAACTTTCTTGTTGTAAATAATTTCCAACAGTCGAAAGACGTAACCGTTGTTCACCATGAGGCAAGGGGTAGGAGATCGCACCAAGCTGAGCTTTTCGTTTTTCACTGACATCCATTTGACCCAAATATTTGAAACGATTGATCAACTGCAGGGCAGAAACCACACACATTTCATTATTAACATAGGATAGAGTCGAGTTTTTATGTTCATAGAAGGGACCTCTCCGAAAAAAGTAGCGGTACTTTTCACCTTGAGGTAATAAATATAAATCCTGCATTTGATGATCGAAACCATATTGGATCAATTCGTCTGAAAACTGTTCAATCTCCATTCCTTTCACCTCGAAAATAATATACGCAGAACATTTTCAATTCTTCAAAAAAAAAGAAGATAAACCAAAAAAAGTTCATCTTCTTGTAGCAATTATTTTGTTTTGTCTTTAAAACGGGCTTCCACTCGGTAAATTCGCTGTCCTTTGCTTGAAAATTTTTCTTCATATTCGGTCATAATATTTCCTTCATAATTACTTTCATGCAAGTCTAACCAAACTTGTTCCAATGTCATACCGTATTTTGAAAAACTACTCAGTGAGTATTCGAACAATCCTTGATTGTCAGTTTTAAAATGAATCTCACCAGCAGGTCGTAAAATTTCCTCATCTACTGCTAAGAAGCTTGGTGAAGTTAAACGTCGCTTCTCATGTTTTTTCTTTGGCCATGGATCAGAGAAGTTCAAATATATTTGATCAACTTCACTATCAGCAAAATAATTTGTCAGCTCCGACCCATCAACATGCAATAATTGTAAATTTGGCAATTCTGCTTCAACTAATTTATCTAGTGCGATAGAAATCACACTCACTTGCATCTCAATTCCAATATAATTGATTTCAGGATGTGCAGCAGCCATTCCAGTGATGAATTGACCTTTCCCCATACCGATTTCAATATGGATCGGATGATCATTACCGAAACGTTCAGACCAGCGGCCTTTCCACGCTTCTGGTTCTTGTACAACATATTCAGGACGGGCAGCCAGCATTTCTGCAGCCCCCGGACGGTTTCTAACGCGCATTGTTTTCCTCCAAAAAGTTCTTTTAAAATAAAATCAATAACAGTATTTCCACGAACAAACCTATTTTATTCATCCGTTAATTGAACTTACAAAAAGCTGAACAAGACGTTCAGCTTCCAGCAAAAATTCGTTTTAATTGTAAGATTGATTGATTCATATGATGATATTCTTCTCGCTTATACTGACGAGCGATCTCTAGCAGCAAGCTCATTAAGCCATACCAGTATACTCGTTCCATATTTTCATCCGTCGGGCGAATCCCATAGCGGACGAGCCATTTACTCCAGCTGGATAATGGTACATAGTTTCCTAAAATCGTACCAATATCTAATGCTGGATCAGCGAACATCACCGAATCCCAGTCAACTAGATATAAATAGTTAGAACAAACCAACCAGTTCCGATGATTTACATCCCCATGAACAACGGTGTAATTCTTTTTAGCGTAGATTGGGATATTTTTTTTCAAATAATCATACACTAATTCAATAAAACCATTTTGCTCAATCATTGTCGGCAAATTCGCCTCATAATCAGCTAATAGTTGTTGTGGTGACACTTGACGTCCACCCATTTTTTTTAACATCACTTTCAATGATGGCGAGTGATGTAGATGATATAATACATCAACCACGTCATTTCGACGCGGAATTTCTTCTGGCTCAAGAATTCGACCATCCAACCATTCTTGAGCAGTCAGTGTATCACCATTTCCTGTTCGTTTGATCCAAACAAGTTTTGGTGCGATTCCTTCACGAGATAAAGCCGCCAACATTGGGGTGGTATTTCGTTTAATGAAGACGCGATCTTCGTCACGATAGCCGATATACGTTTTTCCCGTATCACCTTTGATCGGCTGCACACGCCAGTCACTATCCAACTGAAACTCCATTCCCAAGGCCCTCCCCTAGCATTTTAAACGTATTTCCTATTTTAGTCGGGGAAAGTCGCTTCGTCAAGGGCATGTATGTTCTTCTTTGATTATTTTTCATCACGATGCGCCTGAACCGCTAAATTCACTGACTCGATATACGCGTTAAGAAGCTTTTTCGTCACTTTCCCTGGCGTCCCATCACCAATTGTTTGATTATCGATTTCAATGATTGGCATGATTTCGGCTACTGAACTCGTTTTAAAACATTCGTCTGCCGCAAGTAGCTCTTTTTCAGTGAACGTTTCTTCTTTCAATTCGATACCTAAAGCTTTTACCAATTCCCGAATTTTAATTTTTGCGATTCCTGGTAAAACAAGATTCCCGTCTGGATGGGTATAAAGCACTTCGTCTTTCACCATCCACAAATTTGATGCTGATGCTTCCGTTACAATGCCATCGCGTACTAAAACTGCTTCGTCATAGCCTTTTTGCTGTGCTTCATCTAAGGCCATGATATTGCCTAATAAGCTGATGGATTTGATGTCGCAATGCAGCCAGCGTTTATCTTCTACAAAACCAGCGCGAATACCGATATTCTGTTTCGCACTTGGGCGAGACGCAGGTTGAATATCAGCCATCAAAACCGGTTGAACTTCTTTCGGATCGGGAAAATCATGTAGTCGCGGTTTTGCTGTACCACGTGTTACTTGAAAATAAACTCGAGCATTTTCAAGTCCAACTTCTTGTGCTAGGCGATGCAGACGCTGACTTAATTCTTCTCTTGTAAATGGAAGTGTCATGCGAATTTTTTCAGCACTGACCCAAAGACGGTCCAAATGCTCCTTTTCCATATACATATACCCATCATAAATCCGAATCACTTCGTAAATACCGTCACCAAATTGATAACCGCGATCTTCTATATCAATCTTTACTTCTGATTCATCGACAATTTCTTCATTCCATAATACTTTCATTCACTAATCCTCCATTTTCTTTATTCTGGTCGGGAGATAGAACCAAGCAAACAAGCCAATTTCACCTAAAAGTAATACAAGTAAAGCGAAACTTCCGACAATAGACAAATGTATCATACTGCAAATGGTGAAAATAATTGCCGCGGCAGATAACAAAATGACCATTAACTGACGCAAAGCAGTCTTTTTATACTTCTGCGAAACCGGATAAAGCTGAGTCGCACTAATGTAATCAAACTGATTATACAAAGGAATCATTTGAAAACCTATTAAGTAAATAAACAGCATACTGACACCCGCAATAAAGCGAAAGTCATTCAACGAAAATAGCAATACACCGCCTACAATCAATAAACGAAAGAACAGTCCGCCAAATTCTGCTCCCCGCAGAGCTCTGCGGGCAAATAAATAAAGATACGTGTTTTCTTGCTTGAAGCGAATTCTGGCTAATAAACCGTCTAAATATTTTCTGCGTCGTACTTTTGCTTCAACTTCTGGAACATCAGTAAACAAATTAATAAATTGATAAATCCGATGCAAGCGAGCATTTTCCTGATCAATCATCTTACTCCAATCCAACAGTCGATCCTTTTCCTGCGTGATCGAAATGAACCCAAACACTGCTGCGAAAGCCAAAATCGTGCCGAGCCACGCTGATCCATATAAACTAGCAAAAATGATCACACCACTCACACAGAACCAGAATACAGTCAAACGTTGCGTTTGCTCCCGTGTTTCTTGGTAGCATGCTAAGCGTTGTATTCTTAAATTTCCTAATTTTAGGCCCCAAAGCATTAGTAAGTAAAAGAAAAAGCTTACAAAACTTACTTGTTTGGCTAAAACCACTAATGGCAATAACACTCCGCAAATAAGCAGTTCAATTACGAATGGAAAAGCGATTGAATGACGTAACCCGCGTGATAGATATTTCCCCATTTCCTTTTCTTTAGGTAATAAAAAGGTCATATCCGCTGGTTCAACTAAGGTCGCTAATTTACCAAATGGTAAGATAAACCACCAAATAATTCCTACGATTGGCAAGCTCCAAGGAAAATCTGTCGGTAATTGTTTTAAAAGATTTGAATAATAAAAGGCTAGTCCTCCGACTAAAAACAAGCACACCAAAACAAAATGATCATTCAATACGTAGCGCATATATTTCATCATTTTTTTCTGATGGCGTTGCCGCCTTAATAGAAAAAAATCATGCATGTTCTTTCTCCTTTGTCAACGCAATATAGATTTCATCCAAAGAGGACCCTGGCAAATTAAACTCCGCTTGCAATTCTTGCAAAGTCCCTTGTGCTCGTACTTCACCCTCATGCAATACGATAAAACGATCACAATACTTCTCTGCCGTTGCTAAAATGTGAGTAGACATCAAGATTGCGGCCCCTTGCTCCTTCATCGTTACCATCAGCTCTAATAGCGCATTGATTGCCAATGGGTCTAATCCTAAAAAGGGTTCATCGATGATATACAAACTGGGGTGAATCAAAAAGGCGCATAGAACCATCACTTTCTGCTTCATTCCCTTAGAAAAATTTACAGGGAACCAGTCTAGACGATTTTCCAAACGAAAGGTCTTCAATAATGATTCAGCCCGTTTCATCGCCTCATCCTTTGGAATCCCATATGCCATTGCGGTAACTTCGATATGTTCTCGCAACGTTAATTCTTCATATAATGAAGGTGTTTCAGGAATATAACCGATCTTTTTTCGATAGTTCTCTGGATCTTGCTGTAAAGTCAAGTCATCAACTGTAATAGTTCCCTTCTGCGGCGTCAATAATCCAATGATATTTTTGATCGTTGTAGATTTCCCTGCTCCATTCAAGCCGATCAAACCGATCATTTCTCCATTATGGACTTCAAAATTAATATCCTTTAAAACAGGCAAGTGACCGTAGCCGCCTGTAACATGCTGAATCGTTAAGCTCATACTTATCCTCCTAGTTCGTTTCACTCTATTTATACGAAAAACTAATGGCTTCTCATTTTCTAAATTTAAGGCAGAAATAGCCTCGCTGAAGCGGCACTCAATTTCATAGTTTACATTATAGCAGAATCCTATAAATAATTAATCTTCTCCCAACCTTTTCCAGCACAAGTATTACAAGTTATGGTAAAGTAAAAGAAGTATTTACGATCGCTTACCTGCTTTTTTGCAGCAGCGGCACAATATAAAACAATATGAGTGAATGAGAAAGGATGTTTGCAATGGAAAATTGTATTTTTTGTAAAATTATTGATCAAGAAATCCCTAGCTACAAAATTTATGAGGACGAAAAAGTCTATGCATTTCTAGACATCTCACAAGCAACGAAAGGCCACACATTAGTTGTGCCAAAAAAACATGTAAATGATATTTTTGAATATGATGAAAATTTAGCCGCTGATCTCTTTACACGTATTCCTAAAATTGCCCGTGCACTAGAAAAAGCATTTCCTGAAATGGAAGGCTTAAATATCATAAATAATAATAAAGAGTTGGCGTATCAATCTGTTTTCCACTCACATGTTCATCTGATCCCTCGCTACAGTAAAAAGGATGATTTTTCGATTCACTTTGGTAATCATGCGGAGGAACAGTCAGCAGAAGAATTACAAGCGATCGCGGATAAGATCAAGGAGCAGGTGAAATAAATGAGTTTTTTTAAAGGAATTTTATTTGGTGCCGGTCTTGGAACACTCGGCGGACTTCTATTAGCGCCACGTAAAGGAGAAGAAACCCGGGAAAAACTGATCACTAATACGCGTGAACTCGTAGTATTAACGGATGAATTAAATGATAATCTGGCTGATTTTCGTGAATCTGTAACGAACCTAAAGGAAACCTTTGATACATTAGTTCCCGCCTTTAAATCTGGCGTGGAAAAGGATATCGAGGAATTTCGCTTCCAAGCGGAGCCGCGCATTCAACAGATCCAAGAACAAATTGACAAAATCAATCAGGCCTTGCCTGAAGTCGATGAAAAAAAAGTAATCAAGAAGGGCCGCTATTCTTTAGAGCGTCCGGCTGGATAGCAGTAACCAATTTATTTCATTAAAAAATAATTATGCCTTTATTGTGAATTTTCTCGGAAACTATTTTTAATCCCCTTTCCTTTACATTTTTAGGTGTGTTATAGTTGAACAGGAATAACAAACAGATGTAAATTTTAATTTTTAGGAGTTGTAGCATAGAAATGAAGAAAAAGATTCTTTTAGCCACTACTGGCTTACTTAGTGTAATTGTTTTAGGGGCTTGTTCAGGAAGTTCTAATCAAGACATCGCAACAATGAAAGGCGGTAAAATTACCGTCGAAGATTTTTATAATGAAGCGAAAAAAGAACAATCGAACCAAAGTTTAGTACGTAACATGATCATCTATAAGGTTTTTGAAAATGCCTATGGTGATAAAGTCACAGACAAGCAAATTGACAAAGAATATAAGAAACAAGAGAAGCAATTAGGCGATAGCTTTGAAAGTCAACTACAATCAGCTGGCTATACAAAAAAATCGTATAAAGAATACTTGAAACAGTCTTTAGCTTTCCAAGAAGGATTAAAAGCTCATGTAAAAATTACTGATAAAGACATAAAAGCTGCTTGGGATTCATTCCATCCAGAAGTAACTGCTCGCATTATTTTAGCTAGCAGCGAAGATGAATCAAAAGAAATCAAAAAACAATTAGATGACAAAGGTGATTTTGCAAAGATCGCTAAAGAAAAATCACAAGATTCAACAACGAAAAAAGATGGCGGCGAAATCAAATTTGACTCACAATCAACAACTGTTCCTTCTGAAGTTAAAGAAGCAGCCTTTAAGTTGAAGGATGGCGAAGTTTCTGATGTGATTACGGCAATGGATTCATCTACTTACCAATCAAGCTACTACATTGTTAAGATGGAAAAAAATTCATCTAAAGGCAATGACATGGATAAATACAAAAAGGAATTAAAACAAATCGCTGAAGACACTAAAATGGCTGATCAAACCTTCTCTTCTGAAGTAATTTCAAAAGAATTGAAGAAAGCCAACGTGAAGATCAAAGATGATTCATTTGAAAATATCTTATCTGACTTCTTAACAACAAATAGTTCAAATAAGAAAGCAACTGACTCATCAAAATAATTATGAGTAGTAAAGGGGAATTCCAAGTGGAGTTCCCCTTTTTTTATTATTCATGCTACAATAAGGTAGCGAATACTTATAAGAAATAGGTGAACTGTAGATGAAAAATTTTGCCTCTAAAGAAGCAGAAAAAGATTACTATGAGCACGAAGCAGATGAAGCGGAATTCATTGCTTGGTATAAAGAACAAGACCACCCTGAGTATGACAAGCCCTCAGTCACTGTCGATATCGTCATTATGGGCTATAACAAAGAAGAGGATCAATTAAAAATCTTGTTGATTCAACGACGCGGCAATCCTTATCGTAATTCTTGGGCACTCCCTGGTGGATTCGTTGAGCGCAATGAATCCACCAACGACAGTGTACGTCGCGAAACCGCTGAAGAAACCGGTTTAACTATCGGCCGAAAAAGTGTCGAGCAGCTCCATACCTTTAGTACACCGAACCGTGATCCTCGTGGTTGGGTGATTACTGTCAGCTATCTTGCATTTATTGGACAAGTACCTCCCACTGCTGGAGATGATACACAGGATGCGCGCTGGTTTAATCTGGAACGTCATGGAGATACGATTTGCTTAACAAGTGATGATATTTCAATTGAAATTGAGCTTGAGGCTGGAAAATCAATCGGTAAAGATACTTTAGCCTTTGACCATAATGAGATTATCCGCAAAGCCTTCAATCGTGTTTTAAACAAAATGGATCACGAACCATTAATTTTACAGGTTTTAGGTGAAGAATTTACGATTACTGAAGCACGTAAAGTTTTTGCGAAATTTTTAGGCGTTGATTATAAAACCGTCGATCACTCAAATTTCAAAAAAGCAATGCTGCAATATTTTGATGAAATTGGCGAACGACCAGTCGGAATCGGTCGTCCTTCTAAGATTTATCGTTTAAAAGATGAAATTGGTGAAAAAAAATAAAAATTTTACTTACATGAATCATAAAAATCTGTATATAATGGAAAAAGCAAAAAATGACTTTCCATAACGCAGTGAAGATCCCAAGTGGCAATCGTAGCGAGTTATATGATTGCCTTTTTTTGCGTCTTGAAATTCATGACCTGTTTATGAATTCACCATATTTAAATTTAGGAGGATTTTAATGCCAAGTAATAAAAGAGAAAGTTTTGTTTATACGATAATGATGTGTTTTGTGATGGTGTTCTGGATGAGCTTATATAATATCGCTTTACAATCCGGTACAATCACTTTAGAGGTACTTAAAACAGCCTGGCTCGGTTTACCTTTGGGCTATTGCTGCGCTTTAATTCTGGACTGGTTTGTCGTTTCGACTACAGCAAAAAAAATCGCATTCAAAATCATGCCTACATTTGCTAGTCCTTTACGCAAAGTCTTAACCATTTCTAGCTGCATGGTTTTACCCATGGTCTTTTTCATGTCGCTTTATGGCTCTATTGAAGTTTTAAGCCATACACATGAATGGAACAAATTGTTCATTATGTGGGGAACGAACATTTTGAAAAATCTTGTGATGGCACTGCCATTTCAAATAATTATCGCTGGACCACTCGTTCGAAAAGTTTTCAGAAGACTTTTCCCTGTCGGCACGATTTTAGCGTAATACGAGAAAATAACCGAAAGCACCTTCACGTGTGCTTTCGGTTATTTTGATTTACATAGATAGCTAGCTGTTCCGTTAAGATAGCTAGCTGATTTTCTAGAATTTCCACACGTTTTTCTAATTCACCGTTAGAAGCTCGCTGTCGCTCACTCTCCACTCTTCGATTCGAGTAAAGTTTTGGTAAACCGGAGGATTCATACTGTTCCAATAATTGAGGGATTTTTTGATTATCAATTATAACTTGAGTCGTGATCAAAATTTCACCGTCATCATTCACCCTCCGATTTGTCCTTGTCTCCATACCCTCAAAAGCTTTAGGACCAATAACATATCCTGTCATCTCTTTGATGATCATTTGATTTTCTCTTAACCAGCCGTAAAATGTATTTTGATTAAGCCCGTATTCTCTCTTTACTTCAATTAATTTCATGACGTACCTCCTCTTCTTTTGTTAAAAAGATACGCATAAAAATATCATGGGCTTTTATTCCGCTATATTCGTCAAAATTTCTTGATACCGTTCAGTTGCTAACTGGCTAACCTGATCTTTTTTGCAGAAGGTTAATTTGCGTAATTTAGGAACTACCCGTTCTACTACGATTTGATCGGCCACCGTTTTTTCCTGCAATACTTTAAAGGCTTCTTTGAACCGTTGGTCATTTCGTGCTTTTTTATAAAAGGACAAAACATAAAGGTAATAAAATAAATTGTACCCGCGAAATGGGTATTCTACTTGCATGAACAGCGTACCAATTCCATAATGGCATGGTCCAAGTGGAAGTTTCGTTTCCCAATGGCTTAATAAAAAATCCACCGCATCATCTAATTCAGTTTCCTCAACAAAATTTATCCGTCGGAATAATTCTAACGCGTTCAGAGTAGGCAAAGGATTAGAAAATTCCGTTTCTGGACCTTTGCCAAAATAGAATTTCTTGCACCACCACCCTCCATCTTTGTAGCGTGTAGTCAATAAATGTTTCAGCGTTTGCTTCATTCGTGGATCATCTTCATGACCTAAGCGTACCAACAGTGTAGCCGCTGGAATTGTTTGACATGGGAAGACTGCTCCTTTAGGATAAAGCCGAAATTCTCCTGGTTCACGCCAGCTCTCCCATAGAAGCTCTGCTACTTTTTGCAGAATTTCTTCTTGCGGATTCATTCCCAACTCTAATAAATACTCCGCTGATTCTAAACACGAAAAGGGCGCTCCTTTTCCCAAGCGTCTATCCTCTGTCGTCCAATAATCCCAGCCTTGATCATACCGATGCTCTAAAATCGTTTGGATGTCTGTCTCGTTCATTTTTTTCTCCCATGAATGTATTTTTTTGCCAGTCTCTTTTCTGGTTGTTTCTAAATATGAAATTTATCTTAATACTTTGCTACCTGAAAAAACAGAACCGGCATTCTTGAAGACCTTTTCTTTTAAGTGTAACACAACTAATTAAGACTGAAGGGCCTATTCTTCCTTTCCACGATCTCCTAAAGGCATCATGTGGACCATCTCATAGTTAAACTTATATTATTAATGAATTTTATAAACACAGAAAAAAACTCTCCCGATATTGAGAGAGTCTGGATGCTTATTTGACTGTAGCTTTTTTCATTTGTTTACTACGTAATTGTCCACACGCAGCATCAATGTCTGTACCATGTTCTTTACGGATTACACAATTGATCCCATTCTTTTTCAATACATCGTAAAAGCGCAGAACATCTGCTTTACTACTGCGAGAATATTGATCGTGCTCACTGACAGGATTATAAGGAATTAAATTCACATAAACTAATTTTTTCTTATTCTTCATTAAATCTGCCAATTGTTGCGCGTGATCTGGACGATCATTCACTCCTGAAAGCATAATGTATTCGAAAGTAACTCGACGATTTGTTTCTTCTATATAATAATCCACTGCTTCCATTAATTTTTCGATTGGAAAGCTGCGGTTAATTCGCATAATCGACGAACGAACTTCATTGTTCGGCGCGTGCAACGAAATCGCCAGGTTTACTTGTAAACCATTTTCCGCAAACTTCTTGATCTTCGGTACTAATCCACTAGTTGAAACGGTAATATGACGAGCCCCAATCGCCATTCCTTTATCGTCATTAATGACATGAAGGAAATTCATAACATTATTGTAATTATCAAACGGCTCGCCAATTCCCATCACAACAACGTGAGAGACACGTTCATCTTCGCCGCGTTCGTCAAAATAGTGTTGGACCAACATGATTTGAGCCACAATTTCACCAGCAGTCAAATCCCGCTGCTTTTTCAACAAACCAGACGCACAAAACGTACAACCGATATTGCACCCAACTTGAGTCGTTACACAAACAGACAAGCCATATTCCTGACGCATCAAGACTGTTTCAATCATTAAATGATCCGGCAATTCAAATAAATATTTGACTGTGCCATCACTAGCTTCTTGTACAACTAATTGTTTTAAAGGATTGATGATAAAGTTCTCTTCTAGTAGTGCGATGGTTTGTTTAGACAGATTGCTCATTTCCGAAAACTCGCTCACACGACTTCGGTAAAGCCACTCCCAAACTTGAGTAGCGCGAAATTTCTTCTCGCCATGCTCTAGAAACCATTCAACTAATTCTTCTCTTCTTAAACCATAAATTGAGGGTTTTTCCAAGGTGTTTCCTCCTAATTCATTTAAACGAAATCATTTTTCAATGATTAATTTATAACTACGTTTGCTCTGTAATAGATACAAAGTCAGCAGACATTCGCTACATACTATAACCGATTCACAAAGAGAAAACAATCAACTTTGGAAAAAAGAAAAAAATGAGCAGCTATAACCACTCATTCTAATCCGTCAATGTTCGCAACAATTTTTGCTGCTTCAAATTTTTCTTGAATTTCAGATAGTTCCTTTTGACTTAAGGTTTCCACATCCCGCATCTTGTATTCCCAGCCCAAATAATCATATTTGCTGCTACCATATTGATGGAAAGGCAATAAATGAACCTCCTTTATTTGACGTGCACTTAAAAACTCGATAATCTGCTGAACATTTGTTTCATTAGTTGTATAGTCGGGAATTAGTGGCACACGAGGAGTAACTTGGAGCTGCTCCTGAGTTAAAAGATAATCAAAATTTTCTTGAACCTGTTCAGAATCAACTCCGATTACTTTTCGTGCCTCAGATTGATCCATTATTTTCAAATCAAACAGTACTTGATCAATATAAGGTGAAATTTTTTTTAATCGCTCAACTGGAAAACAACCAGTTGTTTCGATTGCTGTATGAATTCCGAGCTTTTTCAATTCTTTTAAACACTCTCCTGCGAACTCTGACTGGAGCAAAACTTCTCCGCCTGACAATGTTACACCACCACCAGATGTACGATAAAAAATTTCATCTTTTAACACTTCCGTCAGTACTTCATCTACTGATCGCCAATCTCCGATTATTTCAGCTCTTCCATTTTTTATCCAAGTCGTTGGTTCAACCTTTTTTCGTGATTCAGGATTAGAACACCAAGGACAGCGTAACGGACAGCTTTTCAAGAAAACCAATGTGCGAATTCCGCCACCATCATGAACAGAATAACGTTGAATGTTAAAAATCAGTCCTTGCTTCATTCTTATCCCCTCGTTCTACAATTGATGCTCCACACGCGCAATAATATCGTCTTGAATTTGCTTATTTAAATCAACAAAGAAGGCACTATATCCAGCAACTCGAACCAATAAGCCAGAGTATTTTTCTGGATGCTTTTGAGCTGCTAACAATGTTTCCTTTGATTGAACATTAAATTGGACATGTTGAATCTTCAATTTTGTAAAGGCCATTAAGAAGTCAGCAAATTTATTTAATCCTTGGTGGCCTTTCAATGTATTCGGTTGAAATTTCAGATTCAAGAGACTGCCATTTACAGTTAAGTAGTTATCTAATTTACTGACAGACTTCAATACAGCAGTCGGTCCTAAATGATCACGACCAACCATCGGAGATAAACCTCCGTCCGCTAACTGTTCTTGAGCTTTGCGACCATCTGGTGTTGCACCGACTGCTTCACCCAATGGAATGTGTGCTGAGACTGTATAAGCCCCTGGGATAAACTGCCCCCCTCGAACATTTTCATATTTCTCTAGTTCCTTTGCATAATGTCGAAATAATTTTGCCGCAATGTTGTCTAATTCTTCATCATCATTACCAAATTTCTCAAAATCTTGAGTCACATGTTTTTGTAGCTGTACATATTTTCCAGAATAGTTTTTCTCCAACGCATCAACCAACTCACTAAAAGTCATTTCCTTGTTCTCAAAAACCATTTTTTTCACAACATAAAGAGAGTCGCTCAGGTTCGCTTCCCCAATCCCTTGTACGCCAGAAAAGTTATAGCGAGCTCCACCTTCTGTAACATCCTTCCCTTTTTCTAAACAATCATCGATTAAAACTGATAAGAAAGGCGTTGGCGCATAGTGACGATGCCCCAGATCCACAATATTTGAGCCTTTGACTACTAATGACACATAATAATCAATCTTTTCCTCAATCGTTTCAACCAATCGCTCATAGGTCAGTGACGGATCATTTCTTAACTCGTACATGCTTAATTCCATGATTCGCAATAAATTGAAAAGAGCGATATCATGCAATCCATATGTTTTACCAGGAATAGATGTTTCTACACAACCGACTGTCGCATAATCGCGCGCATCATCGAGGGATACTCCCTTACTCAAAAATGCCGGAACACAAACTTCATCATTGAATAGCTGTGGAATTCCCGTCCCCAAACGAATGGTTTCGACCGTCTTCAACAAAAAGCGCCGCGGAATCAATTCATTCATACGAACTGATAAATTTGGCTGAGGAAGTAGAATCTCATGGTAAAGCTCTAGCATGACGAATGACAATGGATTGACTGCCGTATGTCCCAACTCATCTAGTCCACCTAGAACAACTGTGTACCCAGTGGGAAAACCAGCAAAACATTTTGCGCTGCTTTGGGAACGCAAAAGCACAACATCGTTTGTCTTGATATAAAAATCACCCAATACTTCATACAAGAATTCTTTAGCGACACCAGATTGCAGCGATGTTTCGTAAAATTGATACAAATACTGATCCATTCGTCCTAGCGAAAGTGATGATGCATTTGATTCATATTGTCCAACAATGCTAGTCATCCATAACAATTGCAGTGCTTCATAAAAAGAAGTCGGCTTCTCGATGCTCAATTTGCGGCACATTATCGAAATCGTTAATAATTCTTTTTTTCGTTGTGCATTTTTTTCGTGACTGCTCATCACTTCTGCTAAATCTGCATATCTTAAAAAATGGTCCTGCATGGCGCAAAAAATAATTTTACCTGCTTGATAAAAATGATTTTCAGGTTCTTCGTGGATTTTACTATCTAATATGTCAAGATAGCCTCCTATTCCTCTTGATAAAATACCTGGAAAATCCATGATAATATGCCCCTGGCCTTTATCCGTTTGGTTCAATTTAAACACATCATCTTTTAAAGCATTCGTAACTTCTTCAGTTAACTCCCCATTAATAAAATCCTTCATAGAGCGATTTTCCCAATATGGATACAATTCTTCACGATAAATCTTTTTATCCGCTTCAGTAAATTCAAATTGATCCTGTGGTCTTGTTGCGATGGTATCAATTTCCTGCATAATCCAATACGGATCCATTTCTGGTGAAAGGATTCCTGAACGTGGTCGAACGGTTCGATTCCCTACCAATAATTCTCCTGCTCGAATACTGATTTTTACGTTTGCTAAAATATGCGCAACTGCTTTTGCACGCCGAATAATTGTTTCTTCACCTTCTGTCTGACGATAGCTTTCTGTATAAAGCAACGCACGCTCCAATGAAATCTGCCGTTTTTCTTTAAATAAATGTTCCTTCATCCTTTGAATTCGCGAATTTCCCTTTGCCATAATATTTGCACTATTTTTTTCATGATCAATGACTTCTGATTCCATTTCTAACTCCTCCTTGCTCTCTTCTATTCATTTTTAGTATAGAAATATTTTTCGTTTGAAACTACAAGATTCTTTGAAATCCTAATAAAAAATTGGAATTATTCAATTTTTTCCAAGTTTTTTATTGTTTTTATTGGATTCTCGTGCTACGTTAGGAAAAAAGGAGGTGCCTCTATGAAGGCCGATGAAATTGCTCAGCGACGCAAAGAAATTACTGACCTTTTGTATCAGAAAAATGAACTTAAGGTCCGTGAATTAGTAAAAAAATTTCATGTCTCTGATGAAACAATTCGTAAAGATTTAGCATACCTTGCCCAAGAAGGTGTTTTAGAAAAACAACATGGCATAGCTATTCTGATTAAAGAAAAAGAATTAGCTCCAGTTTTTCAACGAACCACTCAACTTTCAGAAAAGGAGCGTATTACACAAGCCGCTTTAGCTTTTATTTCTGAGGAAGATTTTACAATTGGTTTAGATCAAGGCAGCACTATTGCACTTTTAGCAAAAAAAATAATGCCGTTAGAAAAGAGACAGATTTTTACCAGTTCATTAGCGGCGATCCTCCAATTAGTGAATGGGACTCATAAGCTTTTTTGTTTTGGCGGTGAATATTCGACTGCAGATATGGCCTTTCGCAACAGTGGTAACGAAATCTACCCTGATATTCAATTCGATCTTTGTTTTTTTGGTTCCAGCGGTGTGAAAAATCGCAAAGGCTTTTGTACATCTTCTTTGATTGATGCTGAAACCAAACGACGAATGCTAAAAAAATCCACTAAAAAAATCGTTTTGCTGGATCATACAAAATTTGAGAAAACCTCTCTGGTACAAGTGGCTCCATGGTCCGAGATCGATGTCGTCATTACTAGCAAAGGACTTTCTTTAGATTATGAACGCATGATCAGCGCTTACGCAAAATTATTATTGGTTTAAAAAGATGTGCCGAAAAAAATTCGACACATCTTTTTTTACATAATCTCAATATCTAAGTCAAAATCGTCACCCTGACCAACACTTTGCAAATTTTCCTCAATAACTGGTTTCTTCAAAACAATCACGATTCCTGCTGTGATAACTGAGCCAATCAGTGTACCAAGAATATAAACCAATGGATTCTGTGCGACCGGCGCAACGATCCAGCCACCCCAGGGTGCTGGATTTCCTGCACCTAAAACCATCGCAATAGCGGCACCGATAGCACTACCGATCATATTTGCAGGGATGCAGCGAAGTGGATCAGCCGCTGCAAATGGAATCGCCCCTTCTGATATTCCTACCAGTCCCATAACAATCGCGGCCTTACCAGAATTTCTTTCCTCCACCGAGAATTTTTTTGGAGCAACAATCGTCGCTAAGCCCATCGCAAGCGGAGGGATGCAGATTGCCGCACCAATTCCTGCCATGATCGTCAAGGCAGTGTCACTTGGTAAGCCCGTCGCTGGATTAATTGTTCCCACCATTGCCGAACCAAAACTAAATGCCACCTTGTTGATCGGACCTCCCATATCAGAAGCGATCATCGCGCCTAAAATAAGTCCTAATATAACGAGGTTTCCGGTTCCCATCGACTCTAGCCATTTGGTTAAAGCGGTCATTAGTGAAGCAATAGGTTGACCAATCACCCAATACATCAATACGCCAACAATCAATGTCCCAAATAATGGGATAATAAAAATTGGTCCAAGTGAGCGGAGGCTTGATGGCAATTTGATTTTTTTCAAATAAAAGACTACGACTCCAGCAACAATCCCAGATAAAATTCCACCTAAAAATCCAGCGCCAATATTACTTGCAATCAATCCGCCAATAATTCCTGGTGCAAGTCCTGGTCGATCCACCATTGAAAAGGCAATATACCCAGATAAAATCGGAACCATCATTCCTAGACCAGTGATTCCAATATTTGCAATATCTGCTAGCCAACCTTTATCCGGTACGGAAGCATTTCCTGAAAGCAAGACACTCAACGCTAATAAAATACCACCCGCAACAACAAATGGAATCATATACGAAACACCCGTCATCAAATTTTTTCTGGTATTTTTTAATAGTTCAATCATTCCGATTCCTCCTAGTTCTCTTAAAACATTCAATTCTTTAAAGAAAAATGGCCTGTTTCAACATTGTCTATCCTTCCGCTAAAGTATCGCCCTTTTTTCTGTTACTTTAAAACGGAATTGATCTCTACTTTGATAATTTTTGTTGTATTTTTTTGACGATCGCTTCTCCCTTATTGATGCAGTCTCCCGCACTCACACGAACAACAGGTTTTCCTTTGAAACGTTCTTCGTTTTTGATGCCGATGTTATTGGTTAAGATAACAGCTTCAGCTTCTTTGATTTGTTCTGATGTCAATTCATTTTCTATTCCAATTGAACCTTGTGTTTCCACATCGATTTCTACATTATTCTTCTTGGCTGCGATTTCCAAACTTTCTGCGGCTAAATACGTATGAGCAACTCCTGATGGACAAGCTGTTACGGCGACTAATTTCATATATTCTCTCTCCTTTTGTAATATTTAGATGACAACGCCAGCTAAGCTATCGGTTAATAAATTGACAATTTCTTGATCACTTGTAGCCTGTTGCAAGGTATTCCGAAACTCCTGATGAACTAACTTTCTAGATAATCCTGCGATGATCTTTAAATGCTGATCTCCTTGACAATCCTCTGGTACGGCCAGTAAAAAAACTAAACCAACGTTTTCTCCATCCAGACTCTGCCAATCAACTTGTTTTGTTAATCGGCCAAAGGCTACTGTTGTTTCTTTGACATGCGGACTTTTTCCGTGAGGAATGGCGATACCAAATCCGATGCCAGTAGTTGTCAAATTCTCACGTTCTATTACACTTTCAAGATAACCCGCATGGTCGTATAACCGTCCTTCCTGATTGATTCGTTCTGCTAAAATATTGATGGCTGTCATTTTTGAATCTGCCTCAATCGCTAAATCGATTAATTTTTCATTGATAACTTGCATGTTTCTACCTCCTGACAATATCGTGATAAATTTCTATTGCTTCTTTTTCAGAAAAAAATCGATTGAGCTGTTTCTCCGATTGCACAATTTTATGAATATCCGTGATGACACCGCGAACAAGTTTCCGATCACTTTTGGCAATACACATCAATAAAACGTATTGGACTTTCCGTTGATCCCAAATAATCGGCTGCTTTAATGTGACGATGGCAATTTTTGACTGCAAAACATTTCGTGGCGCAGCATGAGGAATCGCTACTCCTGTGGCTAGTGCCGTCTCGCCAATCGCCTCACGATCAAAAACTTCCTTACGAAACTCCGCCGTGACGATTTTCTTTTTCTCCAAATGATCAATCATCCAATTTAAACAGGTCTGTTTATCAGAAAAGCACTTGTGAGTATGAATAAATGTTCGATCAATTATCTTTTTCAAAAATGGGAACTCCAGAACCTCACTTTCTTCTGGTTCGCCTGAATAAAATAAAGTTGAGTAAAGTGAAGTAATGTTTACGATATCCTCTTGCGTCACTAATGGTGAAACTTGTATGACTGGTTTCTTCAGTTCCTTCAGTTTGATTGAAGTAATGATCAAGTCCACATTATCTAAAACTTTCTTGTAGAGCTTATCCACTGTCGTAATTTCTGCAATATCCTGTGCTGGTAAAATACGTTTGATCTTATTGAAAATCAACTCTGACGTTCCCATACCGTTTGGACAAACAATCAAAATTTTTTTTCCATTTTGACTTTTCTCTAAAGAAACCTGAAAATACATCGCCACCAAGGCCACTTCTTCATCATTAAAATGGACACCTAATTTTTCTTCTACGTTTGCTAACGCGTACCAAGTAGCACTGAATGTGATAGCATATTGATTTCTAATTTCCTCTACTAAGGGATTTGTAATCACGATACCCATTTTTAAACGATAAATCATGGGAATAAAATGACTCGTAAATCATTCAGCTAATTGATGATCCTCCAGAAAATCAACCTGCATGATTTCACTCATGCTTTTCAGTATTTTATGAATCGTCACTGCATATTTTTCATAACTCTCTGGTTCTTTCGCTGTTAACTTCACCCCATAACCAACTAATTGACGATTTATATAGGACACATCTTCTTCGTAGTAATCAAACTCCGCTTTTTCCGCAATGTTAGCTACTAACTCATTCGCAATTAAATACGTATCAATCATTTTAATTTGATCAAATAAAAACTTCTTTTCTTCGATATGCTTTTGCTTGCTTAAACGAAAGCAAAATACTAGTAAACGAATGAGCAGCGATTTTAGATATTGGACGGAAAAATGGAATTCTGTTTGGTTTTTCACATGTTCCAATTGAATGAAAACTGCATTAACTAGCTTTTTCGGAAATATTCGAAAAAGAATTTCCTGTGTTGTTTCACGAAATAACTCTTCAGTAGTGATTCCATGAAAATCCAAGTAATCTTCACAAAAACGAAAAATGCTATTTTGGATCTCTTCTTCGCTACCGATAATATGTGTTCCACGCTTTGACGCGATAAGCGTGACACGATATCGTTCCACAATTTTCTCCAAATCACTTACGATCGAACTTGGACTCACATGAAATTGTTGTGCGAGTTTCTGTTGAGTCACAATCTCATCATCTATTAAAAGTTGCTTAGCGATCTGACATTGTCGATTCTGTGTTTCACTATTTACTTCTACTGTCGTATCCTTGATTTTTTCCAAAAGCTGCATTTTATCCGAAATAGTTCCTTGTAATTGAATGCCGATTCGTGGCTTCTTTTCTAAAACTAATGATTCATTTTTCAAAAAAGTCTGGATTTTTTCCAGATCAGAATAGATTGTTCGATTCGATTTTCCTAACTTTTCCGAATAAAAAGCAACTGGCAAATAGCTCTCATTCTGAACAAGTAAGTGGATTAATTTTTTTTGCCGCAGATTCAATCCTTTCATTTTTATTCCTCCAATTGTAAGCGCTTATCAATCTAACAAAAAGATAGCACAGGATTTTTCTATTGTATAACACATAAGCGTTACACATTAATGTTGAAATTGATTCATTTGCTCCTTTTTCCAGTAAGATGGAAAATTGTAATTTCACGAAAAGCTGGTAATAGTAGGCTTTTTCGGAAACAGAAAAAATATTGAACACATTGAAAAGAAAAATTAAACAGGTGAAAATCACTATCAATCTGCACATATGTGCATAAAAAAATCCTTGCCAGATAATTTGGCTCTATAATATCTAGTGTTGCTGACGCCTTCTGTTGCCAATACTTTTTTTCTAATAAACGCAAACAGACACCTTGAAATCCTTTAGAATAAAGTCGACG
>ENA-OXUB01000157-OXUB01000157.1-human-gut-metagenome-genome-assembly--contig:-NODE-157-length-46296-cov-87.517852_pt1 | contig 46296 bp, 40 predicted proteins | sample MGYA00249345_ERZ652652 | MGnify/ENA primary metagenome ERZ652652 (study PRJEB26925, sample SAMN05826496) | human gut metagenome | biome: ENVO:2100002; feature: ENVO:00000062; material: ENVO:00002003... | reverse complement strand
TGACCGGGATCACGTCGAGCACCATGGCCTCCGGCTTGTTGCCGGTGGTCAGGAAGGCGTTGACGACCTTGAGGCGCTTCAGGGCCTTGGTCTTACGCTGTTCGGAAGCGTCCTTGATCTCCTCGCGCAGTTCCTTGGAGATGGTCTCCAGGTCGAGGGACTGCAGGCGCTTCTTGATGGCTTCGGCGCCCATGCAGCCGTCGAAGTAATCGCCGTAGCGGTCCTGCATCTCGCGCCACAGGTCCACGTCGTCGACCATGTCGCCGGGCTTGAGCTTCTTGAACTTGTCGAAGACGGCGTCCACACGGGCGATCTGGTCGTTGTAGCGGGTGCGGATGGCAGCCATATCACGCTCGGCACCGTTACGCAACTTGGTGCGGGCCGGGCCCTTGGCCTCGCCGGCCTCCTCAAGGGCGGCGAGATCCTCTTCGACCTTCTTGGCGCGGGCTTCGATGTCGGAGTCACGGCGCTGCTCAAGGCGCTTGATCTCGGAATCGAACTCGTCCTGCAGGCCGGGCAGATCGTTGTGACGCTCGTCTTCGTTCACCTCGGTGACCATGTAGGAGGCGAAGTAAATCACGCGCTCCAGGTCCTTCGGGGTGACGTTCAGCAGGTAGCCGAGGCGGGAAGGCACACCCTTGAAGAACCAGATGTGCGTCACCGGGGCGGCGAGCTCGATGTGGCCCATGCGCTCACGGCGCACGCGGCTGCGGGTCACTTCGACGCCGCATCGCTCGCAGACGATGCCCTTGAAGCGCACGCGCTTGTACTTGCCGCAGGCGCACTCCCAGTCACGGGTCGGGCCGAAGATCTGTTCGCCGAACAGACCGTCCTTCTCAGGCTTCAGCGTACGGTAGTTGATGGTTTCAGGCTTCTTGACCTCACCGTGGCTCCAACCACGGATGTCATCGGCGGTGGCAAGGCCGATGCGAATCTTGTCAAATGCGTTGACGTCCAGCACTTGTTAATCCGTTTCTGTTCTTGAGACCTTCCCAAGCTCCCCTTGTCAGGGGAGCTGTCAGCCAAGGCTGACTGAGGGGTAGTGCAAACCGGAAAGGTCTCTGTACGTTATTTATTTCACGTTGGCGGAGCTACACGCGGCGTATTGACCGCATGCAGCCCGAGGGATCACTGGTATTCGGGCTCTTCGGCCTTCTGGTCTTCCTTGGCGGCCGCGTCGGGGCGGGCGCCGATGTTGAAGCCGAGGTCGTCAGCGGAGCTGGCCGGATCGTCATCCTCATCCTTCATGTCGATGGCCACGCCTTCGGCGTTGAGCACTTCGACGTTCAGGGACAGGGACTGCATTTCCTTCAGGAGCACCTTGAACGACTCGGGGATGCCTGCCGGCGGCAGGTTATCGCCCTTGACGATGGCACCGTAGACACGCACGCGGCCGTCGACGTCATCGGACTTGGTGGTCATCATCTCGTGCAGCGTGTAGGCGGCGCCGTAGGCCTCAAGGGCCCACACCTCCATCTCGCCGAAGCGCTGGCCACCGAACTGGGCCTTACCACCGAGCGGCTGCTGGGTGATCATGGAGTACGGGCCGGTGGAACGAGCGTGAATCTTGTCGTCGACCAGGTGGTGCAGCTTCAGCATGTACATGTAGCCAACGGAAATCGGCTTGGTGTACGGCTCACCGGTACGGCCATCGAACAGGGTGGCCTTGCCGTCGGGGCCGACCAGACGGTCGCCGTCGCGGTTCGGCAGCGTGGTGGACAGCAGGCCCTTCAGGACCTCAGGCTTGACACCGTCGAACACCGGGGTGGCGACCGGGGTGTTCGGCTCGGCCTTCTCGGCACCGGACGGAATCAGCTTCTTCCACTCGGCTTCCAGATTCGGATCCAAAGAGATGTCCCAACCGGAGTGAGCAATCCAGCCGAGGTGCAGTTCGAGCACCTGGCCAAGGTTCATTCGGGAAGGCACACCCAGCGGGTTCAGCATGATGTCGACCGGAGTACCGTCAGCCAGGAACGGCATGTCCTCTTCCGGCAGGATGCGGGAGATGCAGCCCTTGTTGCCGTGGCGGCCGGAGAGCTTGTCGCCCACCGTGATCTTGCGGTGCTGGGCGATGTAGACGCGGATCATCTGGTTGACGCCGTTGGGCAGCTCGTCGCCGTCCTCCTCGGCATCCTCACGGGTGATTTCCTTGACGCCGATGACGGTACCGGTCTCGCCGTGGGGCACGCGCAGGGAGGTGTCACGCACCTCGCGGGACTTCTCGCCGAAGATGGCGCGCAGCAGGCGCTCCTCCGGGGTCAGCTCGGTCTCGCCCTTCGGGGTGACCTTACCGACCAGGATGTCGCCGGCCTCGACCTCGGCGCCGATGCGGATGATGCCGCGCTCGTCGAGGTTGGCCACGGCGTCCTCGCCGACGTTCGGCAGGTCGCGGGTGATCTCTTCGGCGCCCAGCTTGGTTTCGCGGGCGTCAATCTCGTACTCCTCGATGTGGATGGAGGAGAGGGTGTCGTCCTGCACGAGGCGCTGGGAGATGATCACAGCATCCTCGTAGTTGTAGCCGTTCCACGGCATGAAGGCGATGAGCAGGTTCTTGCCCAGGGCCAGGTCGCCGTTCTGGATGGCGGGGCCGTCAGCCATAACCGAGCCGGCTTCCACACGCTCGCCGTCGTGGACGATCGGGCGCTGGTTGTAGCAGGTGGTCTGGTTGGAGCGCTGGAACTTAGCCAGCTTGTAGGAACTGGTGGTGCCGTCGTCGTTCATCACGCGGATCAGGTCGGCGGACACGTAGGTGACCACACCGTCCTTCTCGGACTTGATGACGTCGCCGGAGTCGTTGGCGGCGCGCCATTCGGAGCCGGTGCCCACCAGCGGGCGCTCGGATTCGATCAGCGGCACGGCCTGACGCTGCATGTTGGTACCCATCAGTGCACGGTGGCCCTCATCGTGCTCCAGGAACGGGATCAGGGAGGCGCCGAGGGAGACCATCTGGCGCGGGGAGACGTCCATGTAGTCCACGGAGCTCACCGGCACATCGACCGCCTCTTCTTCGCCGACTCGGGCAAGGGCGGACTTCTGCACGAAGTTGCCGTTCTCGTCGAGCTCCTGGTTGGCCTGGGCGATGACGTGGTCAAGATCGCGGTCAGCGGTCATGTACTCGACCTCGTCGGTCACGTGGCCGTTGACGACCTTGCGGTACGGGGTCTCAATGAAGCCGAACGGGTTGACGCGGCCGAAGGTTGCCAGGGAGCCGATCAGACCGATGTTCGGGCCTTCAGGAGACTCGATCGGGCACATACGGCCGAAGTGGGACGGGTGCACGTCGCGCACCTCCATGGAGGCGCGATCACGGGACAGACCGCCGGGGCCCAGTGCGGAAAGACGACGCTTGTTCGTCACACCGGACAGCGGGTTGTTCTGATCCATGAACTGGGAGAGCTGGGAAGTGCCGAAGAACTCCTTGATGGTGGCGTTCACCGGGCGGATGTTGATCAGGGACTGCGGGGTGATGGCCTCGGCGTCCTGAGTGGTCATACGCTCGCGCACCACGCGCTCCATACGGCTCAGACCGGTACGCAGCTGGTTCTGAATCAGCTCGCCGACCTGGCGGATACGACGGTTGCCGAAGTGATCGATATCGTCGACGTCCACGCGCAGGTCAACATCTTCGCCGTTGCGCTTGCCCGGGAAGGTCGCCGCACCGTCGTGCAGGGCCACCAGGTACTTGATTGTGGCGATGATATCTTCCTGGTGGAGGGAACGATCGTTGAAATCGGCCTCGACACCCAGCTTGCGGTTGATCTTGTAGCGGCCAACACGGGCCAGATCGTAGCGCTTGGTGTTGAAGTAGAAGGAGTCCAGCAGGTTCTTGCCGGCCTCGGGGGTCGGGGTGTCGGCCGGACGAATCTTGCGGTAGAGGTCAACGAGGGCCTCGTCCTGGGTCTCGAGGGTTTCCTTCTCCAGTGCGTCGAGCACCAGCGGGTAGTCCTTGAATGCCTGGGCGATCTCGGACTTGGTCATGCCGATGGCCATAAGGAACACGATGGCGGACTGCTTGCGCTTGCGGTCCACGCGCACCTGCGGCTGGTCCTTCTTGTCGATTTCGAACTCGAGCCATGCACCACGGCTCGGGATGATCTTCGCGCCGAAGACTTCCTTATCGGAAGTGCGATCCTGCTGGCGGTCGAAGTAGACGCCCGGGGAACGCACGAGCTGGGAGACGATGACTCGCTCGGTGCCGCCGATGATGAAGGTACCGTGCGGGGTCTGCAGCGGGAAGTCGCCCATGAACACGGTCTGGGACTTGATCTCGCCGGTGTCGCCGTTCTCGAACTCGGCATTCACGTACAGCGGTGCGGAGTAGGTGTAATCCTTCTCCTTGCATTCCTGCACGGTGTGACGCGGCTCTTCGAAGTACGGATCGGAGAAGGTCAGGCTCATGGTCTGAGCGAAGTTCTCGATCGGAGAGATCTCGTTGAAGACCTCATCGAGGCCGGAGGTGTGGGCCACGGTGTTAGTGCCGTTCTTTTCGTCCTCCTCGACGCGCGCCTTCCAGCGTTCGTTGCCGATCAGCCAATCGAAGCTGTCGGTCTGCACGCCCAGCAGGTAGGGCACATCGATGGGTTCCTTGATGGAACCGAAGTTCACGCGATCCGACGCCTTGTGCAGGTCAATATCATGCTGGTCGGCGCGTGCGATGATGGTGGTGGTGTTCGTCGTAGACTCAGTAGCCAATGGACGTTCCTTATCGCTCGCTAATATGTGGTAATTCCCCTGGGAGCGCCGGCATGGCCACCATATGCCTATGCGGACGCTTCATTGTCGACGGCATGCCCGCAATATGACACACCTCATGCAAAGTCAAAAGAATAGCGCTAAGGCAAGACTTTTACTGCACCGTAAACGTCACCGGATCGCTCTTCACCTTCGGATGATCCTTCAAACTCAGCTGCGCCACGTACGTTCCCGCATTGACTTTGGCCCAACCTGACTCATCCGTGCATTTGGCGAGCGTGGCGTTCGCATTGGTATTCCACGTGACCTTCTGAACGTCCTTATCGCCCTTAGCCATCAGCAGCAGACGTGAATCCGCCGGGCACACATCGGACTTGTAAATCGTTTCCTGACCGGAAGTAATGGTGAGCACACGGCCGGAATCGGACCCGTCCACTAAACAGTTGCCTGACCCCTCGTGCACGATGGTCGCGGTGAAATCAAGCGATCCTCCTACCGGCACGGATTGGGAGGCCGCGGAAAGCTGCAATGTCACATCACTGGCCGAGCAATCCTTGACGTTGCTGACTTTCTTCGGCGCCGGCGTGGCGTCGCGGGAAATCGCATACACCTCGTCATGGTGGATCATCGAGTTCACGGCACCGATACCCCGGCCAAGGCTATACACGCAGAATACAATCAGCGCGATTATCAGCAGCAGCACCGTACCGGCCACGATACGCCGACGACGATAGATGGCCTGCTGCTTTTTGCTGATCCTGCGCTTGCGCGGCTTGCCGGAACGGTTGTTTTGGGAGGGCCCGCCGGATGGCCCATTGGCCCCGGTGCCGGCTCCGCGTGCCGTTCTCGCGCCTGATGTGTTCCTCTGCACTGCCATAACTCTTCCAGTCTACGGTCACCACGCCCATACACGCTTGGGGAGCCCACCATTTTTCACAATGTCAGCTGGGTAGTCGCAGGCCGCCGTCCAGAATCTCTATCAGGCCGTCATCGTCAAGGCTGGCGATGCAGGCGGCAAGCTGAATCTGGTCCTTCCAAAGCTTGTCGGCATCTTCCCTGGGCAACGTGGCTCCAGCGGGAAGCTCGCGCAGCGCGGCGAGCACCAGACCGCGCACCTGTCGATCCGTGCCTTGGAATCGTTGGCGTGGGCGGGTGCGGCGCTCCCCCAGTCCGGGGCGGCCGGCCTTGAGAAATGCACAGTCGTCCGCAATCGGGCAGGTGTCGCACAGCGGCGACTTGGCCGTGCAGATCACCGCGCCCAGTTCCATCACCGACTGGTTCCACGTGACCGATGGGCGCTCGCCACGATGCAGTCGAGAGCGTTTGCCGCCACGGATAGTGCTGTTCACGACATGTTCGGCGCTACCGGCATTATCGGCGACGTCAGCATCGCACCCGAGAATCTCGTCTTTGGGCAGCATGCGGTTCGCCAGCGCGCGTTCGGCCGGGCTGGTCGCTCCCCCGCGCGATTCGACGCCCAGGAACACGCGGCTCAGCACGCGGCGAATGTTGGTATCGATCACGGCAATTCGTTCGCCGAACGCAAAGCTCATCACCGCGGAGGCGGTGTAATCGCCGATGCCGGGCAATGCAGTGAGTTCGTCATACGTGCGCGGCAGTTTGTCGGCGTAATCTTCAGCCACCACGCGGGCGCATTCCTGTAACCGCAATGCGCGGCGTGGATAGCCGAGCCGCCCCCATGCGGTGATCACCTCGGCCTTGGGGGCCTCGGCGAGGGCGCGGGCGTCGGGCCAACGTGCCATCCAGTCGGTCCAGTACGGCACCACACGACTCATCTGCGTCTGCTGGCTCATGACTTCGGATACCAGCACGCCCCACGGCGTGGCCCGGCCGAAGCGCCATGGCAAATCGCGCGCATTGGCCTCCCACCATGCGCCCAATCGCAAAGAAATTGCTGTGTCGTTCATCGTTCTTATTCTTAGCAGCTATGACGAACGAAGCAGAACAGAATTCGCAGAACGCACAGAATCCCGAAACAAAAGTCGAGAAGATGTTCGAGTACGGGTACCGTAAATCGAATTACGGACCGGACGAACTCGTAACCGACGCGCATGGCAACCCCATCTCCGTGGTGGACGCGATGCTCTCGGCTGAAAAGGCCGCCACCACCGAAACCGTAACACCGCATCTGTGCTACTACTCACCGCGCATTCCCGGCAACACCGGCTCGGCCATCCGCCTGTGCGCGGTGACCGGCACCATCCTGCATTTGGTGGAGCCGTTGGGTTTCAACCTGCGCGACACCAAGCTGCGCCGAGCAGGCCTCGACTACCACGACATGGCCCACGTGGTGCTGCACCCGAATTTCGACAACCTGGTGGAGTCCATGCCCAATTCGCGCATCATCGCGTTCACCGCACATGCTACCAAGCTGTACACCGAGGTGGAATACAAGCCGACCGACATCCTGCTGTTCGGCCCCGAGCCCGGCGACATCCCCGACCCGATGGACATCATGGAGGGCCCTCATGTGGCCGAACAAGTGCGACTGCCCATGCGCCCGTCCTTGCGTTCCCTGAACCTCACCAATTGCGCGTCCATCGCCATCTACGAAGCCTGGCGCCAACTCAACTTCGCTGGAGGGCGCTGAGGAGAAGGCCCGGTGGGCCTTCGAGTAGCGACGCCGAACGAACGCCGACAGGCGTGAGAGAGGAAACCCTGAGCCTCGCAGCACGACCATCATCGCAGAAAATGGGTCTATCGGCGCTTCGAGGGGCTGATTTGGCATCTGCCGGAGGTCTATTGCCGCTTCGAGGGGCTGTTAAAGGACGAAACCCCGAGTATAGGCGTTGAAATATCAACGCTTGTACTCGGGGTTTCTTGATTGAGGTACCCCTCTGAAAGCAGATACCTATCTGCGCAAATGTACCTCTTTGAAGGCAGATACCCTACTGAATCAGTTCTTGAAGCTGTGAATCGGAGCGGGAATACGACCGCCACGGGTCACAAAGGCCTCGCAGCTGGTCTGGTTGACCGGCATGATGGGCGCGTAGCCCATCAGGCCGCCGAAGTTCGCCATCTCGCCCACGCCCTTGCCGGCAACCGGGATCACGCGCACGGCGGTAGTCTTCTGGTTGACCATGCCGATGGCGGCCTCGTCGGCGATCAGGCCGGAGATGGTGGAAGCAGAGGTATCGCCCGGAATGGCGATCATGTCGAGGCCCACCGAGCACACGCAGGTCATGGCTTCGAGCTTCTCGATGGTCAGGCAATCGGAAGAAGCCGCGTCGATCATGTTCTTGTCTTCGGAGACCGGGATGAACGCGCCGGACAGGCCGCCCACGTAGGAGGACGCCATGATGCCGCCCTTCTTGACCTGGTCGTTGAGCATGGCGAGCGCCGCCGTGGTGCCGGGAGCGCCGACCTGTTCGAGGCCGATCTTCTCTAGCACTTCGCCCACGGAGTCGCCCACAGCCGGGGTCGGGGCGAGCGACAGGTCGATGATGCCGAACGGAATGCCGAGGCGGCGGGATGCTTCCTGGGCCACAAGCTGGCCGACGCGCGTGATCTTGAACGCGGTGCGCTTGATGGTCTCGCACAGGAACTCGAAGTCCTTGCCCTTGGCCGCATCGAGTGCGCGGGAGACCACGCCGGGGCCGGAGACACCGACGTTGATGACCGCGTCGCCCTCGGTGACGCCGTGGAAGCCTCCGGCCATAAACGGGTTGTCGTCAGGCACGTTGCAGAAGGCCACGAACTTGACGCAGCCGTAGGAGTCGTTGTCGGCGGTACGCTCGGCAACGTCCTTGATGATATGGCCGAGCAGTTCGACCGCGTTCATGTCGATGCCGGTCTTGGTGGAGCCGACGTTCACGGACGAGCAGACGATGTCGGTCTCGGAGAGAGCCTGCGGCAGGGAGCGGATGAGCAGCTCCTCGGCCGGGGTCATGGACTTGGAAACGAGTGCGGAGTAGCCGCCGATCAGGTCGACGCCGACTTCCTTGGCCGCCTTGTCAAGCGCGTGGGCGATCTTGACGAAATCCTCGCTCGTCTTGCAGGAGCTGGCACCGACCAGTGAGATCGGGGTGACGGTGATGCGCTTGTTGACGATCGGGATGCCGTAGTCGCGTTCGATGGCCTTGCCGGTGGAAACGAGGTCCTTGGCATAGGTGGTGATCTTGCGGTAGATGTTGTCGCAGGTCTTGTCGACATCGTCCGAGGCGCAGTCGAGCAACGAGATGCCCATGGTGATGGTGCGGACGTCGAGCTTCTCCTGCTCGATCATCTGATTGGTCTCGTGGACCTCCATGATGTTCAGCATGGTTTGTTCCTTACAGGATATTTAAAGACTAGTTTGGCGGTCACCCTCATCAGAGGGATAAGGATGGCTCCGTCAGTGGAAAGCCCACCGGGCTTTCCACCTCCTCGCGTGAGGCGGCCTGCTGAGCGGGCCGCCTCAAATACGGTGCATCTTGGTGAAGATTTCCTCACGCTGGCAGCGGATGCGCACGCCGATGTCGTCGCCGAGGTCCTCAAGGTTGCCGACCATCGCGCCGAAGTCCTTGTCCGCGTTGGCGTAGTCGACAATCATCATCATGTTGAAGTAACCGTCGATGATGGTCTGCGAGATGTCGAGCACGTTGACGTTGTGCTGGGACAGGTAGGTGCAGACTCGCGCGATGATGCCGACGGTGTCCTGACCGACGACGGTGATGATTGCCTTGTTCATGGCTCTCCCTGGTCGTATACAAAAAGCGGGTGACTACCCAAGTATAGGGAAGACACCCGCCATTTAGCATTGTGATTTATTATCATGCCTCGCGTGAAGCGGATTTCGCCGCGTACGCGGCAAGCGCGCGCGGTGCGTGGAAGCCTTGCTTTTCGAATTCGTCGGCGATCTTCTGAGCGACTTCCTGGGAACGACCCTTGTCGACCAGAGCGATGATGGAGCCGCCGAAGCCGCCGCCGGTCATACGCGCACCGTAGGCACCGTTCTTGCGGGCCACGTCCACGGCCACGTCGAGCTCGGGCACAGTGACCTCGTAGTCCGCGGCCAGCGAATCATGAGAGGCGTTGAACAGGCGGCCCGCGGCCTCGATGTCGCCGTTGGCGAAGGCGCGCACGAAGGAGCGCACGCGCTCGATCTCGGTGACCACATGGCGCACGCGCTTCTTCATCGTCTCGTCCGGCAGCGCGTCCAGCGTCTCCTTGAGCGCCTGGAACGGGTCGTCGGCCTTGGCGATGCCGTCGGCGGTGACGCGCAGGTTGGCCACGCCGAGGATCTTCGCGGCCTGCTCGCAGGTGGCGCGACGCTGAGCGTACTGACCATCGTTGAGCTGGTGCGGAGCCTGGGTATCGACCACAAGCAATTCGAGGTTGTACTCGTCGAGATCGAACTCCTGCTGGGAGACGTTTTCCAGCGGGGTGAGCTCCGGGCGGCAGTCGAGCAGCAGCGCGTGGCCTTCGGTGCAACGCATGGAGGCGCTCTGGTCAAGACCACCGGTGGAAGCGCCGGCCATCTCGTTCTCGGACTTGATGGCAGCGTTGATGAGGGTCACGCGGCCGGCGTCGGAATCGCCGTAACCAAGGCCGTACACGTCGTCCAGAGCCAGAGCGGTGGAGCAGGTCATGGCGGCGGAGGAGCTCAGGCCAGAGCCCAGCGGCACGCAGGAGACGAAAGCGGCGTCAAAGCCCTTGACCTTGTCGAAGCCGGCTTCACGCAGCGCCCAGGCCACGCCGGTCGGGTAGGCGGACCAGCCGTCCACGCCACGGGCCTTGAGGCCATCGAGATCAGCTTCGGCAACCTTGTCGGGAGCCACGCCGGAGACGACGCGAACCTTGGTGTCTTCGCGCGGCTTCAGGGCGATGAAGGTGCGGTGCGGCAGAGCGATCGGCAGGCACAGGCCGGCGTTGTAATCGGTGTGCTCACCGATCAGGTTCACACGGCCCGGAGCAGCCCACACGCCCTCGGGCGCAGCGCCGTAGGTGTCGACGAACAGCTTGGTAGCTTGCGAGACGCCTTCCTCATGGGTCAGCGGCTCAATGAATTCAACAGCAGTCATTGATGTTTTCTTTCTATCAGTCGGCGATGTCGATGGAGCCGAGCTCGTGGAAGCGCTTGGCGATGAGTTCCGGCGTGGTGTCGGAGATCCAGGCGGCCATGCCGGATTCGGAGCCGGCGAGGTACTTGATCTTGTTGGCGGCGCGGCGGAAGGAGAAGAACTGCAGGTTCAGGCGGTAGTTCTCGCGGCGGGCGTCGTGGATCGGGGCCTGGTGCCAGGCGGCGATGTATGGCAGGTCCATGCCCTTGCCGTCGCCCTTGTCGAAGAAGGCGTTGCCGCGCTTCAGGAGGTGCGAGTACATGGAGGCGAGGTCCCAGCGTTCTTCGTCGTTGAGCTGGTCGAGGGTGAGCACGTCGCGCACCGGAGCCACGTGGACCTCGAGGGGCCAACGGGCGGCGGCCGGCACGTAGGCGACCCAGCTGTGGTTGCGCATCACGATGCGTTCGCCGGCTTCGAGCTCGGCGTTCATGATGTCCTTAAGCAGGTTGCCGCCGGTCTTCTCGTGGTAGGCCTCGGTGTGCTGGAGTTCCTTCTCCATCTTCGGGGCGATGAACGGGTAGCAGTAGACCTGGCCGTGCGGGTGAGCGAGGGAGACGCCGATTTCCTGGCCGTGGTTCTCGAACGGGAAGATCTGCTCGATGCCTTCCATCTTGGAGATTTCGGCGGTACGGAAGGCCCAAGCCTCAACCACGGTGCGCAGGCGGGAGACCGGCAGATCGGCCGGCAGGCCGTCCTCGTTCGGGTCGAAGCAGATGACCTCGCAGCGGCCGGCGGCGAGCTTCTTCTCCCACAGCGGGTTGCCGTCAACGTAGGTCACGTCCTCGGAGACGCCGGGCACGCGCACCATGGAGGGGAAGCGGTTCTCGAACACGACGACGTTGTAGTCGGTGTCCGGCACTTCGCCGTCCTGGTACGGGTCACCGGGCTTGCGGGCGGCCAGCGGGTTGCCCTTGGCGGTGGCGCCGGGGCCGGCGGTGATCGGGCGGTTCATACGGGCGGTGGCCATCGGGATCCAGTCGCCGGTCAGCGGGTCGCGGCGCATCTGCGGGGCGGCGTACGGCACTTCGTTGCCGTCGGCGTCCAGGTGCGGGGCGAAACGGTAGTCCAGCGGGCGCGGGTCCTTGAGCTCGCGGGTCTTGGCACCGGAGACGAACTCGGGGTCGTCGTCCAGGTAGAAGAAGTCACGGCCGTCGGCAAGCGTCGTCGGCGTGATGCGGATGTGCTCCTTCGCATACTCCCCGGGGGTGTAGTTGGCGAAATCAGCCATGGGTTTGCTCACTTTCCTCAATGGTCTCGCTCTGGTGGGCCAGCACGAGCTCCTTTACTAAATCCTTGGTTTTGGCGGCGGAGTCGGGGTCGAGCCCGTCGTCAGTAATGACCGTGTCCACTTGGTCGAAGCGCGCAAACAGCGACAGCGACGTGCAGCTCCACTTGGTGTGATCGGTCAAAACTATGGTGCGATCGGCGATGTCCATCATCGCCATATCGGTTGCGGCTTCCAGCGAATTCGGCATCAGGAAGCCACGGGGAATCGACACCGAGTGGGTGCCGAGGAATACGGTGTTGACACGCAGCGAAGCGACGACCTTGTCCGCGATCGGGCCGACAAGCGAGTTCGATCGGGTGATCACGCCGCCGGTGACGATCACCTCCACATCCTTGGATTCGAGGGCCTGGACCAGCTCGGCCACGGGAATCGAATTGGTGAGGATGGTGATGCCGCTGGACTGCTGCGATTCGAGCAGATGCTGGGCGAAGACATAGGCCGTGGTGCCGCCGCCGATGGCGATTACATCGCCGGGAGCCACATATTTGATGGCTTCCTGGGCGATGGCGTCCTTCAGGCCGATATCCATCTGAGACTTGACAGAGAACAGGGGTTCGCTGAGCAAGGTACTGGTAGTCACCGCGCCGCCATGGACGCGCTTCAACAGTCCCTTGTCGGCAAGTTCGGCGATATCGCGGCGGATGGTCATCGCCGACACACCCAGTTCCTTCGATAGCGCCGTAATGCGCACTGCCCCGCGTGTGCGCAACCTGCTCAAGATGAGGTGCTGACGTTGTGACGAAATCATGCGAACATTATCGCACACAAAAGCTCACAAACCAAACCGGCTTGAGCGTTTTGGGGACAATCTCTCGAAAATCCCGGGCAATTCAGGTGTTCATTTCCACAAAACCGCGCAAAATCGCACATTGTGCGAACCGATATTCTCGCAGCGACCACTAGCGCGATGACTCACGACCGACGACTCTCCCGAGCGCGTTGCTCAGCGGCGAGTCACGCCTGATACCTGGTGCATCCCGATTCATGTATCTTCTGCCGAGCCGACGCCTGCGTGCGCCTCGACACGCGGTAGCCCCTTCCCCAATTCGCCTAGGCAGGAATCGCCTAGCCGCACCAGCCCAAGCGTGAGACAATAGGCGGTATGACTTACGTTTCTGAAAGCTTCTGGCACGACGCCGTCAACAAAGCCACCACCGATCTGTTCACCTTCGGCTACAAGCACATCATCAAACCGAACTTCGTGTTCAACCACCGCCCCGATGAGGCACACGATCAGATGATCGAGTTCTGCCACGTCGTCAAGAACGTCCCGCCGCTGCTGCTCGCCGAGCAGCTGATGCTCGACTACACCGACCCCATTCTGGAAACGAATGTGATGGGCGTCGATTTCACCAACCCGTTCGGCCTGTCCGCCGGCCTCGACAAGAACTGCGACATGCCCGTGGTGCTGGACCATGCCGGCTTCGGTTTTGAAACCGTAGGCTCCACCACCTCGCGTCCCTGCCCGGGCAACGCCAAGCCGTGGTTCCACCGTCTGCCTGAATACGATTCGATGATGGTGCACGTCGGCCTCGCCAACATCGGTTCGGACAAGGTCATCGAGCGCGCCGAGAAGGCTTGGACTCAGGCCCGCCAGATGCAGCTGTCTGTGTCGATCGCCCGCACCAACGACGACCAGTGCGGCGATTTGGACGAAGGCATTGAGGATTACTGCATTTCGATGCGCCGCGCCGCCGGCCGCACCGCGATGGTGGAGGTCAACGTCTCCTGCCCGAACACGCACGTCGGCGAACCGTTCACCGCGACTCCGGAAGCGCTCGACCGTCTGTTTACGGCGCTCGACAAGATCGACCGCCCGCAGCCCACGCTGGTCAAGATGCCGTTGAACAAGCCGTGGGGCGAGTACAAGGAGCTGCTCGATGTGCTGGCCGATCACAATGTGCAGGGGCTGTCCATCGCCAATCTGCAGAAGGACCGCACCGGCCTCGAGATTCCGCGCGATTGGGAGGGCGGCCTGTCCGGCGGCCCGTGCACCAACGCCAGCACCGAGCTGATTCGCAAGGTGTATAAAGAGTATGGCGACCGGTTCGCTATCGCCGGCATCGGTGGCGTCTTTACCCCCGAGCAAGCCTATGCGAAGATTCGTTCCGGCTCCAGCTTGGTCATGTTCATCAGTTCGCTGATGTACCGAGGCCCGCAGCAGATTACCGTGTTGAAGCGCGGTCTGGCCCAGCTGCTGCGCCGCGACGGATTCGAGCACGTCTCCGACGCCGTCGGCGTAGACGTGGAGTGAACTCACATATTGCCCTATTACCCATGGGGCGGTAAAACCCTCATGGGGCGGTGATTGTCCCATGGGGCGGTTAGCCAAATTTCACATTCCGCAGAATACCGCCGTTTTGGGTTACCGCCCCATGAGGGTTTTACCGCCCCATGGGAAAGTTACCGCCCCATGAGGATTTAGTACGCACCGGCCACGTATTGCGGGGCGTAGGGGATCTCGGTGGACGGTATGCCCAGCTTGTTGGCTGCACGCAACGGCCAGTATGGATCACGCAATGCGGCGCGGCCAATCTCCACGGCATCGGCTTCGCCATGGGCCAGAATCTTGGCCGCCTGCTTCGGCTTGGTGATAAGACCCACCGCGGTCACCGGAATATCGGCCTTGGCCTTGACCTGCTCGGAGAACGGCACCTGATAGTTCGGCTTGACCGGAATCGACACTCCCGACATGATGCCGCCGGTGGATACGTCCATCACATCGACGCCATGCTCCTTCAGCACCTTGGATAGTGCGATGGTCTGGTCCAAATCCCAACCGCCGGCGGCCCAATCCGTGGCCGAAATGCGCACCAGAACCGGCACGCCCTCAGGGACGGCCCCACGCACGGCATCCACAACCTCGACCAGGAACCGAGAGCGACCGGTCAAATCGCCACCATATTCGTCATCACGCTCATTGCTCAGCGGGTCAAGGAACTGAGAAATCAGATAGCCATGCGCGGCATGAATCTGAATCGCTTGGAAGCCGGCGGCCACCGCACGGCCCGCCGCCACGGCGAACGCGCCGACCAGACCATGAATCTCATCCACGGACAGCGCGCGCGGCGTACGCAACCCACCGAACGCGATTTCAGACGGTGCCATGGTAGGCCAGCCGCCCGCCTCCTCCGGCACGTTCTGACCGTCGTAACCAACGGCAAAGCAACCAGTCGAAGCCTTACGCCCCGCATGGTTGAGCTGGATGGCAGGCACCGCACCCGCCTCGCGAATACCGTCCACGATCCAGCGCCAAGCATCAATCTGCCCGTCTTCCCACAGGCCCAGATCGCACGGCGTGATACGCCCCTCAGGAGCCACGGCGGTGGATTCGACAATCACCATGCCGAATCCGCCGAACGCGCGAGACACGTAATGCTGGTAGTGGAACGGCGTGGGCCTACCATCGCGGGCGAACGACGAATACGTGCACATCGGCGGCAACCAAATACGATTACGCACGGTCACCTCGCGCAGCGTCATTGGCGCAAACAGCCCCGGACGGTCCTTGCTGACTTTCTTATCTGCTTTGCTCACAGCTTCCCTTTCCTCATAATCCTCATAATCATCGAACGATTCGCTCGTCTTGCCCGCGCCGGCCCGCTTCTTGGACCGTGCATCGGATTTTGACTTCTTCTTACCGTGCTTACGGTTCTTCGATGCATCCTCGTGCTTGGTCTTCGGCTGCTTGGACTGATCGCCGTCCGAAGACGAAGCCAGCGTCACCGCTTTGAGATCCGGCACGTCGAATCCACGAAAATCAAAATTCTCATGCGTCAGATCGTCGTTGCTCATCGTTCCCCTTTCCGATGCACGTTCATGGCAAATATTCGATGAACGCGATGGCGTTGTCATTAAGTATTGTAAAACGGGCGTCACCTGAAACAGGTAACGCCCGCAAACTACGTAATTTGGGTATCGCAGTCGGCCATGTTACGCAGACTCAGCCGGCCTGCAATCACCAAATGTCAAACGCCAATCACCAATCACTGGCCATCATTCGACTGCTCTGAATTGGTGCCCTGGGTTTGGGTGTTGTTTTGCCCAGTGTTCTGCGACTGAGACTGATTGTTGCTGCTCTGCGATTGGCTGTTGCCATTCGTAGTGGTCTGCGGCACGCTGAACGTTCGTCCGCCAATGCCCAGATACTTGCCAGTCGTGGTGTACTTCGAGACGGGCTGGCCGTAATCGTTGTCAATCGGTATTTTCTTCTTGGAAATGTAGCTATTGAAGAAGTTGGTAACGGCCGGAGCCGCGATTGTCGAACCATCCCAATAGCTGTTGTACCGGCCGTTGATGGCAATGTTGGAAATACGGTTGGTGTACGGGTTCTGTGCATCGCCGACCACAGCGAACGCCGCAATCTGATTAGGAATGAACGATCCACCGGACACCGCAAGATCCTCACTGGTACCGGTCTTACCAAACGACTTACGCCCGTCAGCCAATCTGAATGACCAACCGGCACCATCCGGCCGCACCGTACCTTGGTTCAGGGTATAAGCGAGTGTTTGGATGATGTCCTTATCCACCGCCTGATGGCAGTTCGCGGATGGAACCTTGAGATCGTTGCCGTCCTTATCGGTCACCTTGCTGATGGCAATCGGGTTGCATTGCACACCATTCGAGGCGTATACGGCGAAGATGCTCGCCATGGTCAGCGGGGACACATTCACCGAGCCGATCATCATGGATGGTGTATACACCTGGGTTTTGTCGATGGTCTCACCCGTGGCGGCGTCATGGTATCCCAGTTCAGTCGCGGTGTCCGCCACCTTGCACAGTTTGAGGATGGCACCCATGGAAGCCTGAGTAGTGTTATGCGAACGGACCAGACCGAGGAATGGGCTTTCTGGGTTCACTGTACCTGCGCCCATGGCGTTCGACACGTTCCACGAATCGACACCGCCCGAATAGTTACTGCAGGCGAAGTCCGTAGTGGGGTATGACGTCGAGGTCTGGAGGTTGTCGTTGATGGAATGGCCCGCTTCCATCCACGCAATCAGGTTGATCGGCTTCCAGGACGAACCGATGGTCCAACCAGAACCACCGCCATCCGCCAAATCGACGGCATAGTTCTGGCTCGTCTTGGTGGGATCGTTCGCGGCTGCCGGAGTGGCGTCATAGTAACGATTCAGGCCAAAGCTCAGCACTTCGCCGGTTCCCGGTTTGACTGCGGCCATGGCTATCTCCATGCCGCTGGGATCGTCCGGTGGAATGGTATTACGCGCGGTCTCCATCATCGTGGAATTCGCTTCCACATCCAGCGTGGTGACGATTTTCAGGCCACCCTCCTGCAGCAGCTTGTTACGCTCGGCACGAGTCTTGCCGAATTCTTCGGAGTTCTGGATGCGATGCACCACAAAATCGCAGAAGTACGCGTAATCGCCGGTGTCCTGACAGCCGACATTCACGTCCTGTGCTTTCAGCGTGTCCTTCAACGGCGTGTTCACAGCTTCGGTGTACTGCTTCTGGGTGATGTATCCTTCCTGCAGCATCAGCTTGAGCACGATATTGCGTTGGTTTTCGCTTTCCTTCTGGTTCTCTTCGACCAGCGGATCATACAGGCTTGGGTTCTTGGTGATAGCCGCGATGGTGGCGGACTGCACCACGTTCAAATCGGCGGCGGACACGCTGAAGTAGCGCTGGGCCGCGGTTTCCACGCCATACAGGTTGTTGCCGAACTGGGCGATGTTCAAATAGCCCTGCAGAATCTCGGCCTTGGAATACTTCTTTTCCATCTGCACGGAAATCAGCATCTCGCGAATCTTACGGGCGATGGTGTCTTCAGTGGCATGGTACTGGGCGATCGAATCGTCATCCTCGATCGCCTGCATCAGCAGCACGTTCTTGACGTACTGCTGGGTCAGCGACGAACCACCCTGCTGGGAGCCTTTGACGAGGTAGGTCTGCACGAACGCACGCATCACGCCTTGCACGTCGACGCCGGCGTGAGTCCAGAATCGACGGTCTTCGCGCGCCACCACTGCCTGCTGCATGGTTTTGGAAATCTTCTTCAGCGGCACGACGATACGGTTTTGGTTGTAGAACGTCGCGATAACGGTGGAACCGTCTCGCGCGTACATCGTCGACTTCTGGGGCAGACTAGTCACGTCGAAGTCCACGTTTTCTACCTTGAGCGACGGAATCACCGCTTTGGCGGCTTTATTGGCACCGATCACACCCGGTACAAACAACACGCTGGCCGCCACGCCGCCGCAGACGGCAAGCATGATATAGGCCAAGAGGAGAACAAGCACACGTTGGAGAGTGAGGGACTTCTTTTTGGGCATGGGCCCCATTCTAAATGGGGTGCCCTACCAACCGGGCTCGCGGTCAGCTCCCGTGAACATATCATCACAAGAACCGCACTAGCGTAACATTGGCTGGAAGTCAGCCGAACGGTCAGCGCCGCGAGCGTCGAATCAGCATGCCTGGCTGGAAGATGATGATCGATCGACCGTCACGTGCGATCCATCCGCGGTTGGAAAAGTCCATCAACGCCTTGTTCACGGTCTCACGACTGGAGCCCACCAGTTGGGCCAGCTCTTCCTGAGTCAGGTCATGCGGCACTTTGAGGCCCTGTTCCACCGGCTCGCCGAAACGTGAGCCCAAGTTGAGCAATGTCTTGGCCAGACGCGCCGGCACATCCATGAATACCAAGTCGGAGATGCGTTCGTTGTTGCCGCGCTGGCGGTTGGCCATGACCTGCAACATGTCGATGGCCACACGCGGATGCTCATCAAGCCATGCGAACAGGGCATCATGCTCCAGCCAGACCACGCGCGTGCCATGGCTCATGGACACCGCGGACGCAGTGCGCGGGCCACCATGAGGGTCGAATACCGGAATCTCGCCAAGCACTTCGCCCGGCGCGTGGATGGACAGCAGCTGCACGCGGTCATCGGAAGAAGTGCGAATCAGCTTGACGCGCCCCTGCTCCAGTAGATACATGCGCTGATCGGTATCGCCTTCGGAGAAGATATAGTCGCCCTTATCGAAGGTCGCACGCTTCAAATGCGGCAGCAGCTCCTCGGCTTCGGCTGGCGATACCTGCTTGAACAATGCCGTATGCAGCAGGATGTTCTCCTCGTCAGCAAAAGCGTTTGGCGTTTCCAAGCTCATCGCACCATCCTTATTGTCCTACGACCGTCGTCGGCCATCCGTCATATTGTAACGCGCCCCACAGGTTTCGTCAGAAGCATGCCATCATTCGTCACTTCATGCGTGGCGCGATCCGATAGCCGTACGACATGCTGACGAATGTGTTACCGCGAAAAACGGCACTGTCGCGGTTACCGCGCTCGCCCATGACAAAACCACGCACGGCCACCGGCAAAATCGTATACGGCCATCGGTGAAATCACGCCGCAAACCAGTCAATAAGGTGCTCGACGATGTGTTCGCGGCTGAGACCCGTCTGGCTTTTCATCGGGTCCACGCGTTTGACCGCTGATTTCACCGCTTTGTCTGACATCTTCTCGCGACTGGTGTTGAGCACACGGCTCATCTTGGCCGCATCGATGTCATATGCCATGGTCACATGGTGCAGCACCGCGCCGCCTGAGCCTACGGGGAAGCGCCGCTGCGCCGCTCCCCCGATCTTGCCGTACTGCGAGGCGATATCATTGAGGCCCGCGAACCGCACATCCAAGCCAAGTTCGCGCAGCGCTTCGACCAGCCACCAGTCACAGAGCCGGTAGGATTCTTCGATGCTTACGCCCTGAACGAAATCGAGCGGCGCATACAGAGAATAGGTAATGGTGTTGCCCGGTTCGATAAACATCGCTCCGCCGCCCGTGCAACGGCGCACCACGTCGAAGCCGAGCTGCTTGGCAATGTCCAGATTCACCTCGTCCTGGGCCGATTGGAAACGGCCGATGACCACAGCCGGGCCCGCCCACTCCCATAATCGGATGGTCGGCTGTCGTGTTCCTGCTGCGACTTCACGCGCCCAGGTCTTGTCAATGGCCATTTGCTCGTCCGGAGTACGCGGATGGCCGTGGATCACGGTGAGTTGAGGCTTGAGGGCGTTCCAGCGCTCCCGGTATTCAGAGCTTTTGTCGGGCTGCTTGGTTTGTGTATTGATGGATGCTGGGATGTTCGGCGCATCGGGGCTGCCCACCCCCACCCGCTGCGCTGGAGCCCCCGCCAGCGGGGGCAAGTTGCTGCTTACGGCTCGGCTGTATGCGGTTTTGATGGCAATTTCATCTGTGCCGATAATTTGGCAACTAGGATGGGCGTCCAATACGGACCGCAATGAATCATCGCTAATTAGAGCTCGTTCCAGGTCATGCAACAAAGCATGGGATTCGGCATCCGAAACTGATTCAATAAAGAAATCACCGCTGATATGGCATGACTGTGCGGTGCCGTCATCATCGACGGATACGGTCACGGCGACTAGTTTGCTGCCAACGGTTTTGCATTCCCCATGTCGCATTTGCATGCAACTCAGTATAGAGAGTTTTCTGGCTCCCCTCAGCGAGGGGAGCCAGGTTTGAGGTCACATGCGGGCCAGAATGTCCTTGCCGACCTGGTCGGTGGAGCGCACGGTGGAGCCGAGCTCCTCGATGTCCGCTTCGACGGCGGTATGGATCTTCTTGGCCGCATCATCAAAGCCGAGATGCTCGAGCAGCATGGCGGCGGAGAGGATGGCGGCGGTCGGGTTGGCCTTGTTCTGACCGGCGATGTCCGGAGCGGAACCGTGAATCGGCTCGAACATGGACGGGAACTCGTCGGAGGCGTTGATGCAGCCGGAGGCGGAGTAGCCCACGCCGCCCACCACGGAGCCGGCCTCATCGGTCAGAATGTCGCCAAAGAGGTTGTCGGTGAGAATCACATCGAAACGGCTCGGGTCGGAGACCAGGAAGATGGTGGCCGCATCAATGTGCTGGTAGTCGTGGGTGACCTCAGGGTATTCCTCGCCGACCTTGTCGACGATGCGCTGCCACATATCACCGGCGTTGACGAGCACGTTCTTCTTGTGCACCAGGGTGACGTGCTTCTTGCGCTTCATAGCGAGCTTGAAGGCGTAACGCACCACACGCTCCACACCGTATGCGGTGTTGATGGACACCTCGGTGGCCACCTCCTGCGGGGTGTTGCGGCGCACCGCGCCGCCGGCACCGCAGTACAGACCTTCGGTGCCTTCACGTACCACCACGAAGTCGATGTCGCCGGGGTTGGCGAGCGGCGAGGTGACGCCCTTGTACAGCTTGGAGGGGCGCAGGTTCACGTACTGGTCGAGGTCGAAGCGGAGCTTGAGCAGCAGGCCGCGTTCCAGAATGCCGGCCTTGATGCGCGGATCGCCCACGGCACCGAGCAGAATCGCGTCGTTGGCCTTGATGCGCTCCTCTTCGTCCTCGGGCAGGATCGCACCATCGCGCAGATAGCGCTCGGCACCCAAGTCGAAGTTCTCGTACTCGAAGTCAGCTACGCCTTCAGCGGCCTTTTCCAAAGCCTTCTGAGCCCACGGAGTGACTTCCTTGCCAATACCGTCGCCGGGAATAACGGCGATTTTATATGTCTTTGCCATAGTTCAAGGAGCCTACTCGCGCTATCACCTGCCGGCCCGAACCCGCTCAGCTAGTGGACATGGCCTAATGAGCGAGCCCCATCACATCCATGCACCAAGCGTTCTCATAGGAAACCTCTTCCCATTGCTTGTAACGCCCGGATAGACCGCCGTGACCGGCCTCGACCTCAATCTTGGCCACCGCGTCCACGCCGGCGGACTGCAAACGGGCCAGCCATTTGAGCGGCTCGACGTACAGCACGCGGGTGTCGTTCATCGAGGTGGTAATGAAGATTCTCGGGAATTGCGCGGCGGCGACCGCGCCGGTGGCAGCCCCATCAGCACTGCCGTCACCGGCAGCCTCGTCGTTGCCGCCCTCGAGCACGGCGACCGGCACATTCTCGTATGGCGTGTACGACTTCATATACTGATACACCTCAGGGTCATGCAACGGGTCTCCCCATTCGTCCCATTCGGTGACGGTCAACGGCAAGTCCGGGTCAAGAATGGAGGTCAACGCGTCCACGAACGGCACATCCGCCTCAACACCGGCGTAGCATTCGGGCGCCATATTGGCAATCGCGCCCATCAGCAGACCGCCAGCGGATCCGCCGTTGGCCACGGTGCGCCAAGCATCAGCCAAATGCGCCTTCTGCAGCGCGCGTGTGGCGTCCACGAAGTCCTCAAAGGAATGCTTCTTGTTCAGTCTGCGCCCCTGCTCATACCAGGCGCGTCCCATTTCGCCGCCGCCACGAATATGCGGCACGGCGTACAGCACACCGCGATCCAACATGCTCAGACGAGAGACCGAGAACCCCGGATCGGAGGAAATCTCGTATGCACCATATCCGGTAATGAACATCGGCGAATCCTGCGCCGGGCAATCGCGGTGCCAGACGAGGGAAACAGGAATGCGTTCGCCGTCGCGCGCGGTAATCCACACACGGCGTTCCATGTAATCGCGTGGATTGAAGTTGCCCAACACGGTGGCTCGCTTCAGCAGCGCATCTTCACCGGTGGCGGGATCGATTTCGTGCAACTCGCCCGGGCGGGTGTAGCTGGCGAACGAGTAGCGCATGCGCGGCGCCTCATACGAGGGGTTGCCGCCGACGCCGATGGTGTACAAGCGCCGGGTCTCACCGGGCAGGTGGTCGTCGCTAGCACCATCGGAAGATGACGTGTGATCCGTGGGGGCCTCATCTTCGGTCCACAAGATTTCGCCATGATCGCCGGTGAAGTTTTCGCGATCGTCGGCAACCATGTCCCAGTCGTCCTCCAGGGCAGGCGGCAGCAATTCCGTAAACCGCCACGGCCGTCCGGCCAGGAAGTCGGCGGCAGCCGCGCTCTTGGTCATGTATGCCACGTGCGGCTGGCCGTCGGCACGGTAGCTCAGGGACACAAAGTTGCGATGCAACGCAATGCCTTCGATGCCCAGACCGTGGGCACCCTGCAATATCGCCGGATTGACGGCGTTGAAGTATGCCTCGGTAATCGGCTTATCCGGCTCACCATGTTCACAGCCGTACGGCGACCCGGCGGCAATGCACACGCCTTCGCCGAGTCGGTACGGCGGCTCATGGCCACGCATGTCAATGACGTCGATTTCGAAATTCGGATTGGCGGCGTTGTGATAGACCACGGCGAGTGGCACATCCGCACCGTTCTCCCCCGCGCCTTCAAAACAGGCAAAGCTCACATCATATTCAATATCGTTCTGACGCGGAATGAAAGCTTGGAATTCGCCTTCAGGCGTGGCCACCGGCAGCATCAGCACTTCGGTGGTGGTTTTGGAACCGGTGCCGATCACGATATTGCGCTCATCAAAACTGATGCCAACGCCCACCCAGAACCGTTCATCGGTTTCTCGGTACACGCACACATCCGATTCGACCGCCGTGCCAACACGATGCCGCCACACAGCGAGCGGCCGCCAGGAATCGTCCAATTCCACCCAGAACACCCATTGGCCGTCCGGCGTGAAGCATGCGCTGCCAATGCCGGTGAACTGTTCGGGCAGTTCGCTGACCGGCTCCCCGGTCTCCAGCCCGGCAAGGTCGCGAATGCGGAAATCATATCGTTCGTCTCCCGCAACATCCACGCCGTACAGCATCCAACGGCCGTCCTTGCTCAGATCCAAGCCGCCGAGCCGGAAGAAGTCATGTCCCTCGGATTCCTTGTTCGCATCAAAAACGACCTGTTCACCGGGCATGGAGCCGGGCGCGCCTTGCGGATCCACGACCGGCGGATCCCAGTCATCGGCATCGCGCACGGGGATGCGGCATTGCACGCCATACTGTTTGCCCTGCTGCGTGCGGGTGAAGTACCAGTAATCATTGACGCGCGTGGGAACCGACATATCAGTCTCTTCCACATGCGATTTCAGCTCTTCAAACAACGTATGCCGGAAATCCGCCAGATGCGCCATGCGACGCTCGCAGTACTGGTTTTCGGCAGCTACGTAGCTGCGCACATCATCGGAGTCTTTGTCTCGCATCCACTCGTAATCGTCTTCGAAAACGTCACCGTGGAATTCGCGGCGCTTCGGCTCGCGCTTGGCGTAAGGCGGCATCGCGGCCGCGGCGTTTGTGCTCTCGTCAGTCATACCACGCGATTATAGGCGAGGCACCGCACCGGGACGCATTCAGTGTTCATCACGCCGCGCCTATCGCAACACCGTCTTCAGATACGGCAGCATGGTCTTCAGAATGTTCGAGCCGGTGGTGCCGGTGAATACTGGCACATCGGTTACCGGAGTCGGCTGGGTCGAGGTGAGCCCCGTCACCGACGCCAATCCGGTTGATTCGCGCGGGCTCAACTCACGAATGACGATCGCCAGTACACGTCCGGGATATCTGCGGGCGATGGTGGCGTACGTGGTCGGGTCTTTCTGCCCGTCATCGCCCACCAGAATGAACTTCATGTCTGGGAAGTCGGCCATAAGTTGTTCGGCAAACTCAAGTTTGTGCTGGGGGCCGGTGGGTACGAAGGTCTTGGGCCTCGGGTCGAGGTCGCGCAGCAGCAGCGGGCCTTCGGGAAAACCATGGTCAGTGATGAAGTTGCGAATCGAACTCTCCACATTCCAGGGCGATGTCGAAAGATAGAAGAACGGTGCGCCGGGGAACAAGTCGGCGATGCGGGTGAACAGCACGCTCATGCCCGGCACGGAGGCTTTCTTCTTGGGGTCGAGGAACAGCAGGTTGTACGCGGCCTTCCATGGCACCGGGGCCTGCGTGATCATGATGGTGTCGTCCACATCGGAGATGATGCCGACTTTGGCACTGGCGGGGATGGTGTACAGGTTGGCGCTCACGGGTTTGCGGTTGGCCACGCTGTAGGAGACGCGATGGATGCCGGGCACCAGACGATGCTCGGCCACGAGGTCGAGATATCCGGCGGAATCGGAGATGGCGTATTCGCTGCCGAGATCGCGCGTGCGGTCCACCTTGTCATAGACCTCGGAGACGCCGATCTGCACGGTGTTGAGCGGCATGTCATCAATGCTGGCCTGCACGTGGGTGCGCGGCGCGGGTATGGCAAGCATGCCGCGGATGCCGCGGATCAGTTCGCCGGATTGCGCGTGCCTGGGGGCGTATACCGTGCGGCAGATCAGACGCGAGTAATCGCCGGTGCCATAACCCACATAGGGTTCCACTCGCGGATACCAGTCCCATTGGCGCACCACCTGAGTGGAGATGCGTGACCATACGCCGAACACGCGGGTGACGGCACGACGTATGAATCGGGTGATCGGCGGCTTGACTTCGATGCGCTCACGCTTGGAGGGGGTGTCGAACGTCGTGGCAGCCTTGCGTGCGGGAATCGGCACGGTGGGCATGTCATCGGAATGTTCAGCGTTGCTGGCATTGTCGGCACCATTGGCGGATGCCTTGACGTCAGAGACTGGCGCGGTGGCGGACAGCGCTGCACTGCGAGCAGCAGCATCCCAAGGCAGTCGCTTGCCTGCCGCCTCAAAATCCTCGCGTGGGCTTCTCATAGACACCAATATAGGCCATACGCCTCATTTTCTTGGCTCCCCTCAGAGAGGGGAGCTCAAAAGGAACTACCGCACGACCTTCGCGTATTCGTCGGCGCTCAGCAGCTCCGGCTCATCGTCGTCAAGCTCGACCTTCAGCAGCCAGCCTTCGCCGTACGGATCGCCGTTGACCACGGACGGGTCGTCCGCCACGTCACGGTTCACATACTTGACCGTACCCGCCACGGGGCTGATCAGCGGCTGGACGGCCTTGGAGGATTCAAGCTCCACGATCTCGTCGCCGGCCTCCACACGGGCGCCAGGCTCAGGCAGATCCACGAACACAAGTTCGCCAAGCTGGTCGGCGGCGTATTCGGTGATGCCGATGATTGCGGGGTCGACCGAACGGTCCACCCACGCATGCTCCTCGGAGTATTCGAGATGGTCGGGAATGTCGAGGTTCAGCGGCTGTTCGTTTTCGTTGTCATCACTCATAGTCATAAGCCTAACCTATCTTCGCGGTCCGTCACAGCTCGCGACCGAGCCATTCCTCAATCATGTAGCGGGCGATGGTGGCGCGGCCCGGCGCCGCCATACGGCCGGCGATGAGCTCGGCCGTGTATTCGTCGCGTGTGACCCATCGCGCGGTCATGGTCTCCTCGCCGTCCACACGCGCGTCGGTGGTGATCGCATGTGCCTTGAACGCCATCATCAGCGAAGCCGGGAACGGCCACGGCTGCGAGCCCAGGTACCGCACCTCGCCGAGCTTGATGCCGGTCTCTTCCATGGCCTCGCGGCGGCAGGCGTGTTCAAGGTTCTCCCCCGCCTCCACAAATCCGGCGGACACCGAATACAGCCTCGAATCCTTCCATGCCGCGTTGTGTTGCAGCAGCAGACGGTCGTGCCCGTCCACGATGGCGGTGATGACCGCCGGCTCCACGCGCGGGAACAGCACACGGTTGCCGTCCGCCTCGTTGGTGCATCGCTGCGCCCATCCGGCGAGCGCCGGCCGGACCGCCGCGCCACAGGTGGGGCAGAACCGCTGGCGGCTGTGCCAGATGCTTAAGGTGATGGCACTGGTGGCTTGCCCAGCCTCGCGCGCGTTGGAGTGAGGGGCGAATCCGCGCAGGTCCACCCAGTCGAACCGGGTCACGGCCTGTTGCAGCAGCGTGGGTTTCGGGGCCAAGGGCTGTACGGACGCGCCGACCGAATCATCGAAGGCATCGTCCGCACCTTGCCCGGCCGAATCCGGTACACCGAGCGGCCCGGCGATTTTGGCTGCGGCTACGCCGCCATTGCCCTTGGCGTTTCCCGACTGCCGTATTCCGGCGGCAGCACCTCCGCTGATGCCGTTCTTGCCCAGCGCGCCGTCCACAGTGCCGGAATCCTGGGTGCCAAGCACGCCGCCGACGGCACCGCCAACACCGGCAATCCCGCCAACACCGGGAACGCCGGCTTCCGGCACGCGCGTGATATCCACGGCGACCACGGATTCGCCGCGCGCCCCGACATAGGAGCCAAGGAACATGGCGACCGCTTCGGGGTAGCGTGCCAGTTCGGCGGACACATAGGCGCCCGGCAACGTGGCGAGCCGCATTTTCACGTTCTCATAGTCCACGAGCTCGCCTTGGCCGCGCGGTACGGCGACGAGTCCGCCGCGCGTAAGCACGACTTTGGTGGTCGGCTCGGCCAACAGCTCGTCGATCAGGCCGGGTTCGCTTCGCCGGTCCACCTGATAGTCGATGTCACCTTGTGCGAGCGGCAGGAACGGCAGCGCATGGGTCAGCGCCAGAGGCGAGAAATGAATGTCAGCGGTCATCGAGGTCTCCTATGCGTTCTTCTGCGCGCTCTGCACGCGCTTGACGAGCGAGAGCAGTGCTCGCGCCACGGTATCCGGATGTTCGACGGCACTGAAATGGCCGCAGTCCGGAATATCGATGAATTCAGCGCCGGTGATTCGTTCGGCGAGCGGACGCATCACACTCGGATTGCTGGAGGGGTCCAGTTCGCCGGATACCACCAGGCTCGGTGCGCTGATCGTTTCCGGCACCGCCCCCAGTTCAGGACGTCCGTAGGTCATGCGCTGACGCCAAGCCAGACCAGCCGGGTTCTGTTCGTTGATCCAGCCGGTCATGGTCGCGATGAATTCAGGAGTCTTCTTGACGGTGGAATCGCCATCGGCCGGCTGCGCGAAGTGCATCACCGGTTCGACCGAGTTCGTCTGTTCGGCGGCGTCCGCCATCTTCAGTCGGTTCTCTCCGCCCACGCCGTCGGACGCGGCCATCGTGTCGCACAAGGCCAGTCCGGCCACCGTTTCGGGGTACAGGCGCTGGATGTCCATCGCCACGTAGCCGCCCATCGACAGCCCGACCCAAATCGCCTGCTCATAGCCGGCGGCCTTGATCAGGTCCACGTAGGCTCCGGCCAGGCGATCCAGCGCCTCGCTGTACGCGCCGTTCGCCATGCGGGGGCCCGAATCGGCGTCGCTCGGCACCGGGGATGCGCCGGAGCCGGCCATGTCCGGAGCCCAGATCGGGAAGTCCGGCACGTCGTTCAGGTCGGCGAAGTCGGCGAGCGCCTTCGCGCACACGTCCCACATGCGGTGGTCCACCGGGTAGGCGTTCATCAGCACCACCGGCACGCCTTCGCCGTCGCGGTAGATATGATTGGCCAATTCGATTGCCATGAATTACTCCTTCACATTCGCGCCCCACTGGCGGAGCTGTCGGCACAGTCGGCTGGGAGCGGTCTCAACGCGGACCGCCCTCCGTCGCTACGCGCCATCCCCTCCAACGGAAGGCAAAACAACTGTCAGATTCCGGCCCAGGCCAACGCCTGTCGCACGATGCGCCCATGGCCGTTGACCATCTGCGCCACGAACGTGTCCATTACGTCGCTCTTGGGATCCACCCATTCCACATCCAGCGTCTCATCCTGCGGCTTGCAGTCGCCGGCGATAGGCACCACGTAGCACAGTGCGATGGCGTGCTGGCGCGGATCGTAGTATTCGCTTAGTCCCGGCGTGGGGAAGAATTCGGCCACGGTGAACGGCTGGAGCCCGATCGGCAGCAGCGGCAAGGCGATATCGCCCAAATCCTTGGCCACATTGCGGGCGATGGCCTCGCGCAACGTCTCGTGGTACAGCACACGGCCGGTGATCAGCGTACGCTCGATCGACCCGTCCTCGGATACGCGCAGCAGCGAGCCCACCTGGGAGATGCGGCCCATCTCATCGGTGCGTACGGGCACGATCTCCACATACGCGATGGGCATCTGATGGCGCGCCCGGTTGATGTCGGACGGCCCCAGCCAGCCCGGCGGGTTGCCGTGACCGGAACCGCCTCCGTGGATGAAGTCCTCGGGCGTGATGTTGTCGAATTCGCCGCGGCCACGGCCGGCATCATAATCGCCCTCGTCGGGCACTTCATCATTCATGACTGGCATGCATCCCATTATTGCGCGCAAAATCACGCCACGCGTCACCTTACAGCGAAATCTTGGGAAACGTTTGGCCGGCGGCGGAAAATACGACACAAATGTTGGGTGGTGCTGGGAAGCTGGTAGCCAGCAGGGAGCCGACGGCCACGAACCGCACGGCCCCAAGCGCCAAGACGTATTGCATGAATAAGGCAATCGCCCGGCGGCCACGCATGAGGGCCGTACGGCGATGCCAAGGAAAACACAGAAGAAGGGAACATCATGGCAACCACCGCCATCACCTCCGCCGATTTCGAGAAGACCATCACCGACAACGAAATCGTGTTCGTTGACTTCTGGGCCACCTGGTGCGGCCCGTGCCGCGCGTTCGGCCCGATTTTCGAGGCGGCCTCCAACGAGCCGGAGAACGCGAACATCGCCTTCGTCAAGGTTGATATCGACGCCAACCAGGATCTGGCCCAGGCCGCCGGCATCCAGGCGGTGCCCACGCTGATGATCGCCAAGCAGGGCGAGGTCATCTTCCAGCAGGCCGGCGCGCTGCAGGCCGCCGATCTCGACGATCTGATCGCCCAGGCCAAGGCACTCGATCTGGCCGCCGCCAAGGCCGCCCAGTCCGGTGCCGACCAGCAGGCCTGAGCCTGATTTTCCTTCATCCACTGCGCCGCCTATCATGGTGGTCAGTGTGAAATCCGATCAAGGAGCGCAATGACGAGACATGCCAAGCCGACCCGTATGCTCAGACCGTTGAACAAGCGCCAGTGGATGAAGATCGCGGCTGTGGTGGCCGCGGCAGGTCTGCTCGGCGCGGCGGGATTGGTGTCGCGCAGTTTCTACCATGCTGATGATGTGAAGCCGATTTCCACCATCACTTCGTTCTCCGCCACCGATTCGGCCGCATCCCGTTCTGCCACTCGTGGCGCAATCAACAGCGCCGACAAGAACACCACGTTCGTTACGGTGAAGATTAATGGCGATTCGCGCGTAGTACTTGGCGAAAAAGCCAACATGACCACCGTCAAGGACGTGCTGGAGACGGGTGATATCACGCTTGACCCGGATGATGCCGTATCTCCCTCGCTGAAATCCAAGGTCACCGAGGCCACCGTGGTCACCATTAATCGCGCGGATGCCGATGTGGAGACCAACGATACCGAGATCGCCTTCAATGAAGTACGCAAGGAGACCAGCAGCCTGCCCAAGGGTCAGGAAAAGGTCGAGACCGAGGGCCAAAAGGGCATTATGGAGACCACCTCGCTGATCAAGCGAGCCGGCGACAAGGTCATCTCTTCCAACGTATTCGCCTCATGGGTCAAGAAGGCCCCGGTGGATAAGGTGATCCTGGTGGGCACTGGTTCCACCGAGTCGCCGTCGACGTCGTCATCATCGTCGGCCGATCTCGGCACCACTGTTCCGGCTGGAGAAGTTCAGTCCTGGGCGCATCAGTATCTGTTGGACAACGGGTATAGCGAAGCGGACTTCACCGCTGCGAACTACATCATCAACCACGAGTCCGGTTGGAGCCCCACCGCCACCAACCCCACGTCTGGTGCTTATGGCTTGGGTCAGGCCTACCCCGGTAGCAAGATGGCTTCCTTCGGCGCGGACTGGCAGACCAACTACAAGACCCAGTTCAAGTGGTTCATCAGCTACTGCGAGCAGCGCTACGGCGGCATCGTCGCAGCGTACAACTACTGGATCGCCCATAACAATTACTGATTGCGATTATTCTCGGTCTACGCAAAGAGCCTCCGCCGGTTGGCCTAACCACCACACAAGGGGTTACCCCCTAACTTTATAATTGCGTATGCAATTCAATATCGCTCGCATAATTCACGGAGGCGGCCATGACTTTTAATCGGTATATCTGCTTTTGTGCCATCCTTGAATCCATAGGTGCCATTGCCTGCATGCTGATGGCTCTTATTGGCAATAACCTGCTCGGAGTAATCGTGGCAGCGATCGCGGCGCTGTTGTGGATCGGCGGCGAAGTATGGGGCATGACTGTATTCCGACGGCAGAACCCGCGACGCGACGAGCTTTCCGATATGCATCAAGGCTCGGCCATGCAATTCGCGCTGGTCAGTTTGGTGGGCATTCTGGTAATTGTCGGCTTTATCTACACCACACTGAATCTGATTGACCGCTCGATAGTTCACATTATTCCGCCAATGCTGTTGCCCGCATTGGCCATGTGCGCCCTGGCCATTTCCGATATTCGATATCTATGGCTGGAACACGATGCCGGCACCGAGGGCGACGATGAAGACTAGCCTGAAACTTCACCGACTCCAACGCTGTATGAAGCAATCCGACCTCGCCGATCTGGTCAACGTGCGACGTGAGACCATAGGAAGGCTGGAACAGGGGCAATACTGCCCATCATTGCGTCTGGCCATGGATTTGGCGCGGGTGTTCGGCACCACCGTAGAGGACCTGTTCAGTTTTGACGACGAGTACAAATCAGAATCCGAGTAGCCCGTCGGCGTGTCGCAGAAAAAATTTCCCTGTTGTTTGCCATGCACGTATCGCCAGTCAGCAAAATCGTTGGAATAGCAACGTTTTCAGAATGTCAGAAGACCCCGCTGCAACGGTAATGCGGCGACAATATGTTCGAACGTTGTCACATGGTGTGACCACGTTGTCACACCCCCTTACCCGTTAACATAATTACCCCTTATATACCGACAAAGGGGGGTGTATGGTTGGGGGTTGTAATTGAAGGAAGACCGATTTTCTATTGATAAGAACCAATTTTTTATCGTTAGTAACCGGTTCTATTGTGGAGGTTCGAAGTTATGAAGAAGAAGATTATGGCCGTGCTGGCCACTATTGCCGCAGTTCTGGGCTTTGGTTTTGCAACGAATACCGCTATGGCTGATGATTACGGTGCAACGGTTACTTACGGCGGCACCACCGCTACCGTGACGTTCCCTGCAGGCACATTCCAGCCGAACGAATCCGTCACCGTGTACTACGATGATGCCATCGTCGCCGACGTCCAGCAGATCGCTGAAGTATCCAAGACGTTCACTGCCAAGGCAGATGGTTCCTTGACTTTGCTGTACACGTTCAAGGCCAGCCAGGCTGGCAAGACCATCGCGGTCAAGGCTGTTGGCGCTGTATCCGGTACCAAGACCGCCACCATTCAGGTTCCGGCAACCGGAACCGGTGACCAGTCCGGTACCACGACTGCTACCACCGCCAACACCGGTGCGGCCATCGCACCGTACGGTGTGGCCGTTGTGCTGCTTGCCGCCGCGGGCATCGCCCTGTTCGCCGTCCGCAAGAGCACCACTCGTCGCTGACGTGACTGACATAATAAACGGTAGACGCTGAAGCATAGTTCGCGAATACCACTGAACCGGGAGTCGATGATTCCCGGTTTTTTCATGTTATTGCTACGGTACATAACGCACGCATATTCGCGAAGAATGCTCACTGGAATATATGAGGGAATGCTCACAACACTTGAGAAGGGACGTTGTTATGCAAATCATGTATGTATGCACCGGCAATCAATGCCGTTCCGTGATGGCCGAATACTACACCCGAGCCAAGCTTGCCGACCGAGGAATTGGCTTGCAGAGCGGCAATATCACCGTGCGCAGCGCGGGTACTCTGCACTATCCCCCGCATCCCGCTGATCCGATGGTTATCGATTTGCTGAAGAACGACGGCATTGACGCGAATTCCCATTCTTCCACCCCTCTCACCACCGATATCAGCCGGCAAGCCGACCTGATTCTGTGTTTTGAGCGTGAGCAAATTTCCGATTTGCTTGAGCAGAATCCACTGGCTATTCGCAAAGTATTTCTGTTCAATGACTTCGTGAACGCTTGCAAACATATGCATGCTGAAGGTCCGATTGCCGGCGATACCGCCGCAGACAAGCTCATCGAAATCATGGATTGCGTACCTATGCTGCGGCCGTTTTTGCCTACGGCACTCGAAACCGAAGACCCTCATCGTCAATCACGCGAGGTGTTTGAACGCGTGTATGCGGAGATCAAGCACGGCGTCGATATTATGCTCGGCGCTGTGGCCTGAATGCGATATCGGCGAATAGAGCCAGCAAAAAAGGCCGTCAGTTATTGCGATGTTGAAATTACATATTTCTATATTCAATACGGCTGATATTGCGGGTCCTTGTTTCCGCTTTTCTTGGTATTGGTTAAATCGGTACTATTCAGGGAGCGCAATACGTAGGTCAAATGTTCTTCAATTATGCAATCATGCATGCATATGATTTGTATAATGCGAAATTAGCTGGTTACAATTAGTGACGTAAATAAAACACGTGACCAATGCAATAAGGAGAGCAATTATGGCTTCATTGCTTCAGGGATTCGAAGAGGTTCAGCTGGTCAAGCCGGTGGGCAAGACCGTTCTGACCGTCACCGATTCCGCCATTCGTTTCAACAAAGCCACCGCTGAAGTGCTCGGATTCCCGGCGTACGTCAAGGTGCTGATTAACGACAAGACCAAGCAGATCGCCGTGACCCCGACCACCGCCAAGGCCGACAACGCCATTAAGTTCAGCAAGCCCGAAGGCAAGCAGGCTGCTTCGGTAAGCGTCAAGGAAGCCACGCTCATTGAAGCAGTGAAGGCATACTTCACTCTGCCCGAGGCTCCGGAAGGCGAAATCGCCTACCAGTCCGTCAACGGTACCGCCTACCCCGAAAGCAAGACCGTGATCTTCGACGTGGCCAATGCCACCGCCGGCACCATGAAGCGCCGCGGCCGCAAAAAGGCCGCCTGATTCTGAACTGCGCCCCGATTGTTGGACGTGGTTTATTAAGGGTACCTGATTAGGCTGTGAGGGACATGTTCCGGAATTCCTCCGGGGTGTGTCCCTCCAGTCGTATCTGGCGACGTTTGGTCTCCAGCTGCAACGCGGTGGAGACCAAATGCGACGTATCCGTGCCTCCAACCTACCCGACCGGCATCACCCCACAACCAAACCACCCACCACAAACAGCGAAAGGCCCCACACGATTTTGAGTACACTATAAAATCATTACTCCAAAATGCACAATTTCAAGTATACTGAAAATCAACGTCGATTTAACGACTGTTTTGCAATACACCAAAAATTGGAGGCGTGGAGATGACGGGGTATATCGCACGAGACAAGCTCACCAATACGCTGCGCAGCCACCGGAACACCCCGGAAATCAAGGTGCTTACCGGCGTCCGACGGTGCGGAAAAAGCACGCTGCTGGAACATTATGCGCAATCACTGTTCGACGACGGCGTTCCCGCGAGCAATATCTTCACCCGTCGCTTCGATTCCTTCGACACGCCCATCGGATATTCGGCGACCGACCTGCACGCCGACCTGATGCAAGCCACGCAAGAAGCCCAACCCGGCCCCTTCTACGTTTTCCTCGATGAAATACAGGACGTTCCCGGATGGGAGGAAGTGGTTCGCCGGCTGCATTCCCGTGACGACACCGACGTGTATATCACCGGATCGAACGCACGACTGCTATCCGGCGAACTGGCGACCCATCTGACGGGTCGCTACATCACCATCCCCGTATATCCGCTCTCCTTCGACGAATACCAACGCCATCATCGGGCTCAGGGAACCACGGATTCCACGGACCAGCTGTTCTCCAGATACATGATGTTCGGCGGCATGCCCGGCCTGTTCGTCACCGGCCAGCCGGATCAGGACAGGGCGACCGAAATACTCACCTCAATCTACGAATCCATTGTGCTGAAGGACGTGGCGGGAAGGTACGGCATCCGCGACATCGCCACATTGGAAAAACTCAGCCGATATCTGTTCTCAACGTCGGGAAACCTGTTCTCCGTCAACAATGTCGCCAACACGCTCGCAAGCGCCGGCGCGAACGCCTCCTACGCCACCGTCGACAACCAGATCAGCGCGCTCGAACGCTCGTTCATCGTCTACAGCGCGCAACAGGAACGCATGCGAGGCAAGGAACTGCTGCGCCCGCAACGCAAGTTCTACCCCGTCGACAACGGTTTTCGCAATCTCGCCACGGGTTTCAACGGCTCGGATCGCGGAGCCCAGCTCGAAGGCATCGTCTTCATGGAACTGCAGCGACGCGGCTACGATGTCGCCATCGGATCGCTGCCCGACGGCGAAATCGATTTCATCGCGAAGCGCGGAAACGACAAGCAGTACATTCAGGTCACGTTGAACATGACCGAGGAGCAGACCCGGGAGCGGGAATTAGCCCCGCTGCGGCGATTGGGTGACGCATTCCCCCGCACGGTGCTCACCCTCGACTGGCATAGCGAGGGCATGACCGACGAAGGCATCCATATCACCAACGTCATGGATTGGCTCTGCTCGTAGGAACGCGCCGGATACGACGACGCGCCGAAGGGGTGCTCACAGAACGGCGGATAGGTTTCGTACAATGGCGGAATTCCAACGTTTCGCACATGTGGAGTACAGAATACGCAGTAACGAAGCAAATAGAACTTATGGAAGGCCAAAGGAACCGTGCAGCGCGGGTCCTCGCGAACCCATTTCGCCAGCGCGCCCTCGGACGGGTAGCCGAGCTTGGCGACGACCTTCCTGATGGTCATGCCCTCCGTGAAATACAGGTCAACGGCCCTGCGCCGATCCTCCATCGAAAACATGCGGACTCCAATCCGGACGCCAAAACGTCCAACTTTCCGTCCGCTCATTACCATGTTTGGTAGGCCCCGATGGTCGGGGCCTACCAAACATGGTAATGGGCTGCTGCATACTGCAATGCAGCAGCCCCTCTACTATTGATGAACAATGTCGTCATATACATCGGCAAATGCGTAATCTGCTATCGCACTCAGCATTAATCTCAAAATACTATGGCGTTTCCGCATTCGTCCGAGTCAATCAGTCGTTAGGAACAATCACGACTTTGCCTTCGGCCACATCCTTGAGATGCTTGCCGTAGGGGCTCTTGCCGTAACGTTCGGCCGATTCGAGGAGTTCCTCCTTGGAAATCCACCCATTTTCGTAGGCGATTTCCTCCACGATGGCAATGGGCAGGCCCTGGGCGCGCTGCACGGTGCGCACGAACTCGCCCGCCTCGTACAGGGAATCCATGGTACCCGTATCCAGCCACGCGTAGCCGCGGCCCAGCGTACGCACGTTCAGGGAGCCGTCCTCCAAATACATCTTGTTCAGGTCCGTGATCTCCAGTTCGCCACGAGCCGACGGCCTGACTCGCTTGGCGAACTCGACCACACGCTCGTCATAGAAGTACAGACCCGTCACCGCGTAATGCGACTTCGGCTCCTTCGGCTTCTCCTCGATGGAGACGGCCTTCTTGTACTCGTCGAACTCGACCACACCATAGCGTTCCGGATCGTCGACATAGTAGCCGAACACACTTGCGCCCTCGCCGCCTTCGGCCTTAGCGACGGCCTTGCGCAATGTGGCGCCCAGACCGTTGCCGTAGAAGATGTTGTCGCCCAACACGAGCGCGCACGGCTCGCCGTCGATGAACTTCTCTCCCAAGAGGAATGCCTGCGCCAAACCATCCGGGCTGGGCTGCACCTTATAGGAAAAGTGCACGCCGTAATGCGAACCGTCGCCGAGGAGCTTTTCGAAGTTCGGCAGGTCCTTCGGCGTGGAGATAATCAGGATGTCACGGATACCCGCAAGCATGAGCACGCTGAGCGGATAGTAGATCATCGGCTTGTCATACACCGGCAGCAACTGCTTCGACGTGACGGTGGTCAACGGATACAGACGCGTACCGGAACCACCAGCCAAGATAATGCCCTTCATGGTGTTTTCCTTCACTTCCTGTTTCACCGCTTGTTGAGTTCGCGGGTGACGTATTCTTTGAGGGTTTCCTCCCAGTCGGCAGGCGTGTATCCGGCCGCCTCGATCTTCGCCAGGTCGAGCGCGCTGTGCACGGGGCGCGGGCTGACCGGGCTGGTCGCGTTAGCGAAATACTCGGACGTCGAGATGGGCTTGACCTTGTCGCCGTTACCGTTCGTCAAATCGAACACCTCACGGGCGATCTCCGCCCACGACTTGACCGCACCGGACCCGGTCAGGTTATAGGTCCCGTACGGGGCATGGCTGTCCAGCAGGTGGAAGATCACCTCGGCCATGTCCTTCGTGAACGTGAGGCGCCCATACTGGTCGTCCACCACCGTCACTTGGCCCAGCTGGTCGTCCGGGTCGGCGACGCGGTTCGACAGCGCCATCATCGTCTTCACGAAGTTGCGGCCCTCGCCGATCACCCAGCTGGAACGCAGGATGTAGTGCTCCGGCGCGTTCGCCACCGCGATGTCGCCCGCAGCCTTCGTCTGCCCGTACACGCCCAACGGCGCGAACGCCTCATCCTCCGAGTGCAGGTCCGCGGTGCCGTCGAACACGTAGTCGGAACTCACATGCACCAGCGTGATGTGATGGTCCTTCGCGACCTTGGCGAGCAGGGCCGGCCCCTGCGCGTTCGCCTTCCACGCGACCGGACGGCCCTCCGGCGTCTCCGCCTTGTCGACCGCCGTGAAGGCACCCGCGTTGATGATCGTCCCGTACAGCGACCAGTCGTACTTGTCGTACGCGGCCGGATCGGAGAAGTCGAACTCGTCGATATCCGTGTACTCGAAGCCCTCAAGACCATGCGCCTCCGCGTAGGCGCGAATCGCGTGACCCAGCTGGCCGTTGCAGCCCGTCACCAACGTGCGCTTCGGCTCCATCGGCTTCGCATCCCTGAGCATCGGATGATGCAGGTCCGCCTCGCTACGTTCCGACTCCTCCAACGGGATCGGCCACTGGATGGCCAGCTCCGGATCAGCGAGGTTCACGAACGTGTACGTCTTCTTCTGCTCCAACGACCAGTGCGCGTTCACCAGATACGTGTACACGGTCCCATCCTCGAGCGCCTGGAAGCTATTGCCCACGCCGCGCGGCACATAGATCGCGCGAGACGGGTCAAGACGCGTCGTGTACACCTGACCGAAGCTTTTGCCCGGACGCAGGTCCACCCACGCGCCGAAGATCTCGCCGGCCGCGATGCTGATGTACTTGTCCCACGGTTCCGCATGGATGCCGCGCGTCACGCCCTTCGTCGCGTTAAAGCTGATGTTGTTCTGCACCGGGCCGAAATCCGGCAGACCCAACGCGGTCATCTTCGCACGCTGCCAGTTCTCCTTGAACCAGCCGCGGTTATCGCCATGAACCGGCAGATCGAACACCAACAGGCCCGGGATGTTCGTCTCCTCGACCTTCAAGTCCTTCTCGAATTCGAACGACATACGTTCCCTACTTTCCATCTTCAGAATCGTTTTGCCACGTTGCTATGCAGCGTGCAGGATTAAGCGTTTTCAAGGCCTCCCCTTTATCGGGGAAAGCCCAATTCGGGCATTCGGGGCCCAAGGCATCGAGGATGAAGAACATGTCGTATCTCAGTTTCGCGAACTCGACCCGCAGAAGGTTCTCATCATGACCGATACGGTTGCGGATGGTACGAACCGATTTGAGGCGGTCCACCAGTTCCTTGCGCAGCCTGTCCTCGAACGGGTCGCCGTCGTTGCCGGGAAGCCTTCCCTTCGGCATACGACGCAGTTCCGACGCCCATGCATCCGCGATGTTGGGGAACGCGCCCATGAGGACATGGGCGAGTTCAGGGTCCTTGCCGGAACGGGACAACATGCCATCCCACGTGCCCAATGTCAATTGGGAGAACACGTCGTCGCGGGTGACCGCATCCCCGTGCCTTGGATGCGTCTGGTCGGAACGCCAATGCCGTTGCTTGCGCAATGCCGTGTTCCGGGCCTCCGCGATATAGTCGCGCTCGGGGCTGTTGATCAAAGCCCGTATCCTCCCGATCGGATCGCTTTTGCCGGCTTCAAGCCAGTCCGGGATGCCCGTTATCTGCTGCCCGGATACCCATTCGCAAAGCCGGTGATCGATTGCATTTCTGACGAATATCTCGATATAGCCGATATAACCGATTGTGATGGCGGATGCCTCCACGTTCCAGCGGTACAGCCTCACCGCCAGATCAACCAGCCGTTCCCGATCGACCGTATCCACATGCCGTCTTGCATAATCGAGATACACCTGGAACCGCGCGTCAGCAAGAAAACGACTCGCCATCACGGCATTGTCCGCTTGCTTTTTCACATTCATATGTGTATCTTTCATAGTGCTATAGGGGCCACACCTTCGAGGTGTGGCCATTTTCATATTCCGCTCACTGACCCTGCTGCTTGTATTTGGCTTCGGTGGCGGCCTTGGCGGGCTCCCACCAGGCACGGTTGTCCGTGTACCACTTGATGGTCTGTTCCAGGCCCTTCTGGAAGTCCGTGTGCGTCGGCTTCCAGCCGAGCTCGGTCCGCAGCTTCGTGCTGTCGATCGCGTAGCGGCGGTCGTGGCCGGGACGGTCCTTGACCCAGTCGAAATCATCCGGGCTTTTACCCATCACGGTCAGGATGTCCTTCAGCACGGTGATGTTGTTTCGTTCGCCGTTCGCGCCGATCAGGTACGTCTCGCCCAGGCGCCCCTTGGTCAGGATGGTCCACACGCCGGTGGAGTGGTCGTCCGTGTGGATCCAGTCGCGCACGTTCTCCCCGTTGCCGTACAGCTTCGGGCGCAATCCCTCGAGGATGTTCGTGATCTGACGGGGGATGAACTTCTCCACATGCTGGAAGGGGCCGTAGTTGTTGCTGCAGTTGCTGATCGTGGCGCGGATGCCGAACGTACGGTGCCAGGCGCGCACCAGCAGGTCCGAACTCGCCTTCGTCGACGAATACGGGCTCGAGGGATGGTACGGGGTCTCCTCCGTGAACTTGTTCGGATCATCCAGGGCCAGATCGCCGTACACCTCGTCCGTGCTCACGTGGTGGTAGCGCACGTCGTACTTGCGGGCCGCCTCCAACAGGCGGAACGTGCCCTCCACATTCGTCTTCAGGAACGGCTCCGGGTTCGCGATGCTGTTGTCGTTGTGGGATTCCGCCGCGTAATGCACGATCGCGTCATGACCGGGAACGATCCTGTCGAGCAATTCCGCGTCGCAGATATTGCCGTGCACGAACTCCACACGATCACCAAGAATGCCCCTGATGTTCTCCAGGTTGCCCGCATACGTCAACGCATCCAGGACCGTCACATGCACATCAGGATGATGGTCATACACGTAATGCACGAAATTCGAACCGATAAAACCACAACCACCGGTCACAATAACGTTCTTCGGAGAGAAAACTTCATCAGCCATACCCCCATATCCTACAAGGAGGGGGGCACCCCGCGGAAACACCCTCCTCGGGTTACGGTAAACCGAACATAGGCTTCAGGCCATCTCATCGAACGAGACGAGTCGGACGGCACCGTCCTCTTCGGCCAGACGTTTCATGTTGTCGGTGAATCCTTCCTTGGAGAACAGAATGTAATGCTTGTCCGGATATGGGAGGAGCGGGGACGTCCGCAGACCGTGTCCTCGCCGCATGAAACTCAAGCGGCAGACAAAGCATCGGATCAGCCAGCAAGACGAAGCACACCCACGACGGTCACCGAGACCCCAATACGACAACCTTCTACAGAATTGACAAAGACATAGGCTTACCCTCTTTTTTTCTACTGAAAGTCTTATTCCCTCTGAGTTTCTCAGTGTCGTCCACCGATACGTTCCCAATGAGACACCAAGTCAGGCTTTATGGAAGCTTTTAATAAAGACGGGGGCGGTGACGTTTTGTTGGACTTCGTTGTCTGAATGGTCGTTCGCAACGATAGCGCGCACGTTCAGGCGACGAGCCCGAGCTGGATGCGTTTGTCCATGATGCTCATCCCGTATTCGAGTTTGATGCGCTTGTCCCTGTACCAGACCATGTACTCGTCCAACAACGTGATGAACTCGTCGATCGAGACACCTTGGAAGCTTCGCTTGTGGAAGAACTCCTGCTTGAGCCTGCCGAAGAACCCCTCGGCGGCCGCGTTGTCCGGACTGCAGCCCTTCGCGCTCATCGACCGCGTCAGCCTGTGCTCCCCGTAGATGCGGATCCATTCGTCCCACCGGTAGTGGCATCCACGGTCCGAGTGGATGATCGGCGTCTCGCCGGGCCTGAGCGTGGCGCACGCGGACTCGAGCATCCCGTTGGCCAATGCGGCGTTGGGGCTCGTGCCGATCGTCCAGGCGACCGGCATGCCGTCGTAGCAGTCGATGACCGGCGACAGGTACACCTTGCCCGCCGGGATCCTGAACTCGGTGATGTCCGTGACCCACAGCTCGTTCGGGTTCGCGGCGTGGAAGTCCCGGTTCACGAGATTGGCCGGCGCGCCGCCGATCTCGCCTTTGTAGGAACTGTAGCGCTTCGCGCTCTCGGACACGGGCACGAGCCCATGGGCCGTCATCAGGCGCATGACGCGTTTCGCGGAGACGACGATGCCCGCGCTTCTGAGCTCGAGGTGCACGCGCTTGTACCCGTAGCGGCGTTTGCTGTTCTCGAACGTCTCGCGGATCTGGATTGGCTACAATGTATTGGACTGGTTCATGCGGGACATGACAACGAAGGAGTTGATCATCATGGCCGATCCGAATCGTCCCCGTCATTACGAGGAGGAGTTCAAGAGGCAGATCGTGCAGTCGTAACGGGAACGGCAAGCCGTCGTCGCAGATCAGGGCGGAGTACGGCATCCCGCGTTCCACGCTGCGGCGTTGGGTGCAGGGGATACGTAACAGCGGCTCCACGAAAGCGGCCGACAACCGCACTCCCGAGGAGAACGAGCTGATCGAATTGCGGAAACGCGACAGGCAGCTGGAGATGGAGGTCGATGTTTCAGAACAAGCGGCGCCGGTATTCGCACGAAAGCAGGCGTGATACGGTCCGACGCCGGCCGCTGCCCGGTATCGGCGCAGTGCGGGATCCTGGGCGTTGCCAAGTCGACCTGCTACTGGGTGCTCGAACACCCCGAGGCCGAGCGCGCCGACCCTTACGAGAAGGATGTGGAGCGCGTGTGGAGGGACAGCGGCAAGGTGTACGGGGCCAGGAAGATCAGGCACGCCCTGGGGCACGAGGGCGTGACGCTGTCCCGCCGCCGCATCAACCGGATCATGAAGAGGAACGGCATGGCCAGCTCCTATTCCAAGGCCGCCTATAGGCCACGCCCGGCCAGGCCGAACGACGACCCGGCTCCCGACATCCTCGCCCGCGAGTTCAATGGCTATGCGCCGCGCACCCATCTGGCCTCCGACCCGGCCTACGTGAGGGTCGGCAGTTCGTGGGCGTACGTCTGCCTGCCCGGCGACCTGGCCAACCGGCAGATCGCCGGCCATTCGGTCGGCGTCAGGCACGACGCCGATCTCGTGCCGGCCGCGTTCGCCGCGCTGCGCTTCCCGCTGGATGAGATCGAGGTGTTCCACACGGACCGCGGCGGCGAGTTCACCGGGGAACGCATCGAACGCATGCTCGACGTGTTCGGCGTCACGCGTTCCCTTTCCAGGCCGGGCAACCCGTACGACAGCGCGGTGGTCGAATCCACCAACCGGCTCGTCAAGAAGGAACTCATCCACAGGAACGTCTACACGAACGTGGAGCAACTACGCTCGGACGTCAACCGGTACGTGTGGTGGTACAACCACCAACGGCTCCACTCGACCCTCGGATACCTGAGCCCCGTGGAGTTCACACAACAAGGAAAAACCCTCTAGAAACAGTCCAACACCCTGTTGCCAATCCATTCAAATATGAGATCGTTCAGTTGTACGGAAATAGCAAGGACACCAACGGCCCAATAGCAACCCGTACCAAAAACAGCAATAGCTCCAAATTAATTTTCCCAATACCAGTTTTCAAATTCTTCGCGCGTACGTTCTACCGAAGTATCAAATTCTTCTATAGAACGGCGCTTCTTATAGAACTCATCGGTAGAGCATATGACGCGGGCAGGAGCACCTCCTACAACACAGCCTTCAGGAACATCCTTTGTTACGACGGATCCACCAGCAACAATGGAGTTAGAGCCTATTACAACACCTGGCATGATAAAACACCCCCCCCCGATACAAACATCATCCATAATTTCTATGGTATCGAAATGAGTTTTCAGCGGAACAAAGTCTTTGTGATTGCAATATCGAGGATTGACGTTAAGAAAGTTCGAGAAAATATCATGATTAATGAAGGTTACACCACAGGCAATAGATACTCGATCATGTATTGACACAAGCCACGAGTCCGACGGAAGAGATGTAGGTTCAAAATGGCATTGCTTTCCCATGTGATGAAAAATATGATGTCTGCGAATATAATCTGCACGCCATACGCCATCCTTTCGACGAAAAATCGTCTTCAGCAAAAGTGAATGAAGAGAAACCATTCTCCGTTCCTTTGAAAACGTTCTACTTTTACCCATAATTCCTCCGACTGTTAATACTATTTTCTACGACTAATATATTCTTTAGCCGTGCTGACTAGGTAGTTAAAGTTTTCGTTTTTGCAGATGACGTTGACCAGAACGTAAACAAATCCACCGACAATAAGCTGAAGCAATAGCAAAAGTATTTTGTTGATCTGCAGATAGCCAATGCCAAACACCGCAGCGCCCATGACCAATGCCTGAAGTACATTGGAAGCAAAATCCCAATATAAATCCTTCAGCTTGTAACCAATCGTCTTATTGCAACCTATGCTGTAGAGTATCACCCCAAGGATGCCTACCAGAACCTCGGAAAATGCGATATAAATTGTTCCAAAGCGAACTGTGACAATCAGGGAGGCAAGACCAAAAATCCTGATTGGGATATCCATTTTAAGCACGAGGTCACTTCTTCCAATTGCTTTAATCGCTTGCAGAGATGCAGTTTGAGCAGGACGGAAAAGCAAATTGATGCAAATAATTTGCAAGAAAGGCACAATGGGCAACCACTTATCTGTAAGTAATACGGATACAAAAGTAGTGCCACAGGCAGCAAAGCCAACGAGCAGTGGGCTCATGATGTACGAAGACATCTTGATGGCGCGTCTAGTAATCGCTCTAACACGCTCAACGCTGGCTTGCTCGTGAGACATAGCCGGGAAAAGCGCGCTACTCATTGCGGCGTCTACATTAACGACAATCAGATTCGGATAGTAGCTGCCACGGTCGTAATAGGCGAGATCCTTAGCGGAATAGACCTTGCCAATTACCAGGCTTCTCAGGTTGCCATAAATAGTCACCATAAGACTCTGAATGAGGAGTTTCCACCCGAAACGGAAGAGACCTCTAAGTCTTTCAAAAGAAAATTCAAGCTTTGGACGCCATTCGATGATAGTTCGAAGGGTGAAGGTATTAATAATGGTATTGGACAGATATTGAGCTACCAAAGCCCACACGCCCATACCAAAATACGCCATTCCTATACCTATGATCGCCGAGATCAAGGTTCCTATAGTCGTAGAGTAGAAGAACTTCTTAAAGATCATATTCCTAGACACATAGGCCTGCTGCACCGAATTAACGGCAGCAACGGGAAGCTGCAACGCCAGCACACGTAGCACAGGAACAAGAATTGGCATCTTATAGAAGGATGCAACCAAAGGTGCGATACCAAAGAAAATCACAAGATAAAGGAACGTTGAAAAAGCTATGCCGAAATAAAAGACCGAAGAGAAATCAAGTCCATCAGCATCTTTCTTTTGAATCAGCGCAACCCCAAAACCATCATTAACAAAAACATTAGCAATGGTGATAAAAATAGTTACCAGAGTAACAGTTCCATAATCGGATGGCATGAGCAAACGAGCTAGAATAATTGTAACGATAACAGAAACTAGCTGCGAACTCATTCGCTCGGCAAATTTCCAAAACAAACCACTGATAACAGAGTATTTCATCTGTTTATTAGAGTCATTCATTCCTGTACCAACACTTTTCTATGCGAATCACTTCTATCGGAAATAGGCGTCAGATTACGGACGAAATAAGACCGAGAGACTTCTCACGCTCCGCATTAATATAGCTATTGATGAAGGTATAGTCCCATTCATAATTCAGCATGTCGCGAGCGTCACGTGTATTGTCCGATAGGAGTTCATACATTCCAAGTCGCTTCAAGAAGTTATCCGCCTTCGCCAAGATGAAATCAGAAGCACAGAAAGCCATCTTCTTATTAAAAATTAGCGAGAATGTCAAGCCGTGGAATGTGCTCGTCGCGATAGCAGAGGAGTAACGGAAGAGGCCAATCCATTCAAAAGGTGTCAAATCGGATTGATGGATGAGGACATCACACCAATCATATTGGTCATCATTGCAATCAAGGCAAATGATTTGAAGACTGTTATCTTTAGCATATGAACAAATCTGCTGAATAAACTCATCAGAGAAATCCTGACCATAAACAATCAGATAATCCTCATACTGCGGTTTAACTATATTCTCGTCAGTAGTGAAATCCCATAACCAAGTTGGATCCAAGACAACCTCTGGACGAGTTCCGGTAATGTCTTCGACGATATCGGCGGAGTTTTTATCACGAACCGTGATGAAGTCAAGGGAACGCACTCCGTCGACCACATACTGAGGATATTCAGAACCGCGTTTAATGGTGCCAAAAGTAGCAGCATAAGCGACTTTCTTGTCGGCCTGAATCCCCACACCAAACAGTTTGGGGTCATGGTTGAAAATTTCGAACGAATAGTCCCAGACTATATCGCTGCCAAACACGACGGTATTAAATGTCGTACTTGCAAAATCGGCGGAGCTCATTCTCTCGGTATGAGGAATGGAGAGATAGTATCCAGGGAACGTTTGCTTGCGATGATTGTAGTTTGAATTCGGGTTAAGAACATCTACTAAATTTTTGTAGAAAACGGGTTTGAAGAAATTATGTCCGATCTCCTTCTTGTAGTAGCTGTTGTAATGCTTCTCATCAAGATATGCAATCTGTTTAATGTCTCGACCAGCACAACGCTTATCGAGAACACGTTGCAGTGCATATGCTTGGGCAAAAGTACCGTAGTTTGGCACATCCCAGAAGGTCAAAATACCCATATCATAAGTGGACATAATTCACTCCTTTACCGTTTGATCAGAAAGAACGTAATAAGACAAAGGAAAAATAAGGAACATCACAGGGAATGTGAAAACTTCCGTTGTACACATAATCAAATAAGCCGATACGGCATACACCGCGATCTGCGCTACCTTTTTCGGCCAATATTCCAGCGACTTTTTGATTATGAGAGCGATGATAACAAGCAACAGTGCAAGTGCCACTAATCCACCTTGGAAAGCCACCTGAAGAATTTGATCGTGACAATGCGTTGCACCGACCCACACTCCACTCGACGATGAACCCAAATAGCCAACCATTGCATCATTGGTGAGCACACCGTACCCCAATATGGGATTAGCGGTTATCAC
>ENA-OXUB01000148-OXUB01000148.1-human-gut-metagenome-genome-assembly--contig:-NODE-148-length-47355-cov-46.825222_pt1 | contig 47355 bp, 45 predicted proteins | sample MGYA00249345_ERZ652652 | MGnify/ENA primary metagenome ERZ652652 (study PRJEB26925, sample SAMN05826496) | human gut metagenome | biome: ENVO:2100002; feature: ENVO:00000062; material: ENVO:00002003... | reverse complement strand
CTCAAAGATTCCTTTTCCATCTGTTGTTTGGCTTGAAGTGGATTTAAAACATAATAAATCAACTGATTCTTTTGACAAAAAGTTTCTACTGGTCGAGAGTAAATACCTGTCGATTCAAAGACAATTTCCGGCACTTCAGGTAAATTCTTAATAAGAGCATGTAATTCTTGAAAACCGCTTTTGGTATGCGTGATTTCACCTTCATAAAGACACGTCATTTCTTGATACATCACATAAAAACTTTTTCCTTTTGAAACATCTAGTGCGACAATCGTTGCCATACAAATCCTTCTTTCTGTTTTAGAAAGTTCTTCACTACTCATTCCGATTCCAATTTCCTATACACGGGCTCGAAGCCCCAACATACTTAAACCTGATTCAAGAATGTAAGTGAAGAAGCTCGTTTTTAAATGCGGGCTTATACGCCGCCCATGAGGTTATGTCCGAGCTTTCTCTCACTTCTCACTATAATCCAAAAAGAAAAGATAGAGGGACGAATCAGCCGTCACTGATTCGTCCCTCTAATCTTAGTATGTTTTAGATTTCTGTTCCATACTCTACTGGTTTGTCCCATTCACCTGGCGCGTCATCATAAGCATGGCCATAAATAAAAACAGGCATTCCGATGTAACTATACTCATAAATTTTCGCCACTTCAGATTTCGGTGTATTGACACACCCATAGCTTCCCAAATCCGTTTTAAAGGCGCCAGGTTGACCGAAATACTGCAGCTTATGATCTGTATCATGAAGACCTATCTCAGTAATCGTCTGACCATAGCTTAGTAACGGCATCCAATAATCAACAGGCACATTATAGGTGCCATCCCCATTTGTTAAGACACCGCTCAAATCAACGTTTCGCCGTTTGTCCATCACCGTATGAAAACCGGGAACAGTTGCCGTTCCTTTGTTGTAGCGGCCTGTAATCACATCCGTTTCGACTACTAGCTTGCCATTGTCAAAGCAGTACATTTTTTGATTATCTAAATCAACTTCTATGTAGTTTTTTGTAACATGCAGGGGTTGTTTTTTTGTATCGCCCTTGAGTACCAGTTGAATAACTTTAATATCGGGTTCCTTTAGTTTTTCAGCGATTCTCTTCGCCGATTGTTTAATATCAATAAACCAGCCGTAATTCCCCACATTTTTAAAACGCAGATGTTGCCCGTGGACATTTGTAAAATCCACCGATTGGTAAATCGTTGAATATTCCCGTTCCAAATCTGCTACCCACGCTGTTATCAGCTCTTGGTCAAAATTTCCCTGATCATCTACTGAAGCGGCCAACAGCTGTTCAGTCAGGGGAATGGTTTGTTTGTTCAGCTTTAGTTTTATCTTACGCTTCCTGACCATTTCCAAATTCTGGGTGATTTTTTGCCGATTCAAATCCTGCGTTGTAATCTCAGGTTCTCGATAATAATTGGCTAACTCATATTCTGTTTGTAGTGTTCCTTCTTCAAAGGCTTCACAGAGTTCCTTGCGCAGTCGCGTAGAATCTACCACTGTGCCGCTTTTTTCTGACTTGATCTCGAATTTTTGATTGGTATAAATGATTTTGGCATTTTGCGCTTCTTTTCCCCCGAGAAAGGAGGCGCGGTTAATTGCCTCAGCTAATCGATCTTTTGCGCCTTTTTTTATGGGCAGACTGAATTCTCCTCGGCGAATATTCTTCTTCAAATAATCCTTTTGAATCTTATACGGCGAAGCGACTTGAAGTTTGATTGTTTGATACTCCCCCTTCAGCTTAATTTCCACCTGCTTTGTTTCTTGCTGAATTTTTTCTTCAGCCGCCTGAACGGACAACCCGCCCACAGGTACATTCGCCACGACCGACCCAAAATAAAAATGGGAACCAAAGTAAGCATAAATAAGCATGAAAAAGACCATTGCCCCCGCAACGATACCAACAATTCGCACCACCCATTGACTTTCATACTCCTTCAATCACTATCACCCACTTGCTTAATAATTATCAATAGTATAGAACAATCAACTAATATTTTATTTAAAAATCACAATTATTAATAATTTTTAACATTTTTGGTAAAAAAGAGGTTCTGAGGCTGCATAATGAGCCTCAGAACCTTTCAAAAATTCTATTTTGCTAAAAAATATTTTATTTTTACATTTTTGTGTGGTCTGTACGTGAGATTACGTCGCGACGTTGTTCTGGTGTTAAGTCACGGAATTTCACGGCATAACCAGATACACGAATCGTAAAGTTCGCATATTTAGGATTATCAATATCTTTGTCCATTTCCTCTAGCAATTCACGACCAAAGACATTCACGTTCAAGTGGTAGCCTCCCTTATCGAAGTAGCCATCTAATACTTGACGTAGATTGTCTATCTGCATTGCTTCGTCATCTGTCCGGCCTAATGCGCCTGGATTGATGGTTTGTGTATCTGAAATACCGTCTTGCGCACAAGAGTAGTTCAATTTCGCTGTTGAGTTTAATGAAGCCAACAAGCCATTTTTCTCACCTAAGAACTTGCCGTCTTGATAGCTTGGATTTGCGCCTGGTGCCAATGGTTTACCCGCACGACGTCCGTCTGGTGTATTTCCTGTGTTCTTACCATAAACGACGTTTGAAGTGATCGTCAATAATGACAAGGTTGGTGTTGAATCACGGTATGTGTGTTGGCGTTTGATTTGAGTCATGAAGTACTCAAGAATCCAGTTCGCCATTTCATCCGCTTCGTCGTTATCATTTCCGTAAGTCGGGAACTCGTTTTGCGGAATATAGTCAATCGCTAAGCCATCTTCATCACGAACCACTTTCACGTTGCCGTGTTTGATCGCCATCAATGAGTCTGCCGCGTGTGAAATTCCTGCGATACCTGTGGCAAAGGTCCGTTTTAAATCAGTATCCATCAATGCTAATTGCGGTGCTTCATACGCATATTTATCATGCATATAATGAATCACGTTTAAAGTATTTACATATAACTCAGCTAACCAGTCTAGGACATCTTTGTAGCTTTCCATGAATTGATCAAAATCAATGCTGTCACCTTCTAATGGACGGAAACGCGGACCAACCTGCATCTTCGTCATTTCATCAACACCGCCGTTGATTGCATAAAGCACTGCTTTAGCCAAGTTGGCACGAGCGCCGAAGAATTGCATGTCTTTTCCGATAACTGTCGCAGATACACAGCAAGCAATCGCTGCATCGTCAGATCCCCAGTATTGACGTAATAGATCGTCATTTTCCAATTGGATCGAAGAGCTTTCTTTCGCTACTTTTGCTGCATAAGTTCGGAAGCCTTCTGGTAAATGCGATGAGTACAATACTGTCAAGTTTGGTTCTGGTGAAGGTCCCATATTTGTTAAGGTATGAAGGATACGGAAATCATTTTTCGTTACTAATGAAGAACCGTCCATGTTCATCCCTGCTAATGACAATGTCGCCCAGATTGGGTAGCCAGAGAATAATTGGTTGTACTCAGGCGTACGAGCAAATTTCACCATACGTAATTTCATGATCAAATGATCGATCATTTCTTGTGCTTCAAATTCAGTGATCAAGCCGCGATCTAAATCACGTTGGATATAGATATCTAAGAACGCTGAAATACGACCGATTGACATTGCGGCACCATTTTGTGATTTGATTGCTGCAAGGTAGCCGAAGTATAACCATTGGATTGCTTCTTGAGCATTCTTAGCAGGCTTAGAAATATCATAGCCATAGCTTGCAGCCATTTCCTTCATATCAGCTAATGCGCGAAATTGTTCAGAAACTTCTTCACGTAATTGAATCACGTCATTGGTCATTACTTTACTGCCGACGTTTTTCCAGTCTTTTTTCTTTTCTTTCATCAAGAAATCAATCCCGTATAATGCGACACGACGGTAGTCACCGATAATGCGGCCACGACCATAAGCATCTGGAAGACCTGTGATGATTTTATTTTTGCGAGCTAAGCGCATTTCATCTGTATAAGCATCGAAAACACCTTGGTTGTGTGTCTTGCGCCATTTGTTGAAGATGAAAGACATTTCATCGTCTACTTCATAGCCGTTTGATTCTAAGGCTTTGTTGGCCATGTTGATTCCGCCAAATGGCATAAATGCTTGTTTCAACGGTACATCGGTTTGTAAACCAACGATCTTTTCTTCTTCCTTGATCAAATAACCAGGCTCATGGGAAGTGATGGTCGCAGGCACGTCGTTGTCCATATCATAAACGCCGTTTTGTTTGTGCTGAACTTCAAAAAGCTCTTGTAATTTGTCCCATAATTTTTCGGTACTCGGAGCTGCACCTTCTAAAAAGCTGTCATCACCTTTGTACTCTGTGTAATTTCGTTTAATAAAGTCTAGCGTATTGACCTCATGCTGCCAGCGGCCCTCGTTAAACCCTTCCCAAGGATTTTCTGTTTGTTCTACAGTTTTTTTGATTGTTGTAGTTTCCATAATAGCACTCCCTTGTTAAATAGTTTCAAATTAATTTAAAATGATTATAACAAAGGAATCAGTTTTAAGAAAGGGCTTTTTTGACTTCTTATCTCTACAAAACCTTTTAAAATAATGATAAATATCTTATCAAATACCATGGCCTGTTACACTTTTCACTATAACAGATGATGTAATTGATAATGACAGTTTCTACTTGATACGATAATTTGCTCAGTAATATACAATTTACAACCGTTTGTTGACTGAAAAACAGAGAACTAATACAGACGGGCTTGTGAAATATTTCTCCCCTCAAACTCTCATAATCGACAAAAATTTATTTCAAAAAAATTTTGTCTCATTATTCTAGCAGTTCATTCTAATTCACTAAAAAAAGGTTTTCACTGTTATCCAATAGTTTAATTAACCCGTCAGTTACTAAGTTCAGCTCTATTCTAAAGTTTTTTAATAACTAAAATTATTCTTAAATAAAAATACTTAAATTTATTTTAAAATCAGCATTGTGATCTCTTTTAGGCGTCCGTCTTCATTATTTTATTTTTCAGTCTAAAAAAATGACGAGTTCTCTAAGCTAGAAATATTCAAAGCAACGAAATTGGTATACAATATCAAACATATGTGTGTCGTTACTAAGGAGGTACTTTATGCTAGAAAGGTATATTGAAAAAAATATTTTTCGTCAGGTTTATCTCTGCCAACAGTTGTACCAAAAGAAAGAAATCACTTTACAAGCAATGGACGAACGTTTAAACGTCTGTACACCTACGATTACTAACGATCTCGAGGCTCTAAAAGAATCTTTCACACAGGAGATTATTTCATTTGAGCGGACCAGAAATACCTGCAAACTATTTTTTGATCCCGCTTATTCATTATTAGAATTAACGCAACGGATTTACCGGCGCTCCGATTTTTTGCGTGTTCTAAACGACTTTTTGATTGGAAACACCCACTGGTCTGAGATCGCGGAAAAAGAATTTCTATCGACTAGTAAAATTTATCAGCTTCGAGCAGATATTTTTGATTTTGCTGATAAGCTTGGCTATTCGTGTTCAAAGCAGCAGCTGGAACTGCCTGAAAAAGATCTACGCTACTTGCTTTTGGCTATCGCAAGATACACTGGTGAACGCTCCGCCATCCCATTCAATAAGATGATTGCTTCAGCTGCTGAAGAATTGATTGATTATGTCGAGGAACACTTTTTCGCACGCGATTACCCGGAAAGCGAGCGAGAAATCATCATTTTAGGCATTCAGCTCAGCAATCACCGTGCCCGACAAGCGACCATTACTTTTTCAGATGAAGACAAAATCTGCGCACAGCAAACACCTTTATTTGGATTATTACGTGAAGGCTTGAAAACCTTAAAATCAACAATTTGCGCTAATGAAGAGGAACTATTTTTTATTTATTCACTTTTCAATGCAAGAAATTATCTTTGCAACAATTTGGAATTGCTGCAAAAAGATTTTGACGTGGTGTATCAAAATCATATCAAGCGCTATCCTGAAATCGAAAATCTGCTGCAAGAACTACGTTCCTCTCTAACGATCTCACCTGACAATGAATTACTTTTGAAAAAGGCCTTTCTCCCTTTTATTCGTTCTACCTGGGGAGACATGCAGCTTTTCCAGCCGGATCTGATTTATCTGTTAGATAAAGAACAGCTGGTTATTTACCAAAAGGTGCAAAAAATCTTAGAAACATGGTCTGCTGCTTGCCAAACAACTATTCATTGGAACGACAATCTCATTCGCAAAATGACGTTAACCCTCGATCTGCTGCGCAGAAACACCTTTGATGAAAAAATCGAATTGTATATCGTCGCTTCTTCTGATTTCAATTTTTTATATTATCGTAAACAGCTGGAAGCCTTGCTGGATGATCATTTTCTTATTAGCACGATGATCTATAATACCTTGAATGAAGTAGTGGACGATACTTTCTTTTGCTCAAGACGAGTCATCGTTTGTGACACCGCACTTTACCAGGCGGACTTAGGCAGTGAGAATACATTAATTTTTCCTGTTTCACCTAAAACAATCGATCAAACCTGTATTGAGATCAACCAACTCGCTCGTCCATACGAAAGAAGCCTGAAAGAATAATTTTCCTTCAGGCTTCTTTTTAATGAGTAAATCCGTATGTTTTGATTTCTGCTTTTTTATGATAAACTACATGCGCTTGATTCAAAGCGTCAATTGCTTCTTGCATGTCTTGAACATAATCACACGCCATGTTCATACCAAAATCAGCTCGGATGACCAGACGCTGAATGATTTCTTTTTCCAGATTTTGAGGTAATGGATAAGCGGGCACTTGCCAGCCTTTCATTAACAGACGGTCTGCCAAATCATACAAGGTCCATTCGCGCGTTGGATCTTCTTTTAATTTATAGCAAACAATTGGTAGTTGAGACCCATCATTGACGATTTCAAACAATCCGGTTTCTTCAATTGCTTTGGCTAAATACAGTGCTACTTTATGGGTACGTTCATGAATAGCCTTGTAGCCATCAAAACCGTATCGTACAAAATTATAATATTGACCAATTAATTGTGCGGCACTATGAGAAAAATTAATCGCCATCGTTGGCAGCTCCCCACCTAAATAGCTGACTTTGAAGATTAATTCTTTTGGCAAATATTGTTGATCACGCCATAGAACCCAGCCGACACCTGGGTAAACCAATCCATACTTATGACCAGATGAATTGATTGAGATGACATTCTTCAATCGGAAATCCCACACTAAATCAGGTTCAGTAAAAGGGGCGTAAAAACCACCAGAAGCAGCGTCCACATGAATATACACCTTATAATCGGTTTGTTTATTGTATTCTTCGACTAAGTCATTTAGTCCTTTAATATCATCATAACGCCCAGTATAAGTAATTCCCATGATACCGACAATTCCAATAGTATACTCATCAACATAGTCCATTACCTTATCTAAATTGATCGACATATGTTCTTGGTCTAATGGCACTTCCCGCATTTCAATATCCCAATAGACACAGAATTTTTCCCAGCAAACTTGGTAACCAGATGAAATAACTAAGTTCGGTTTTTTCGCATTGAGATCCAATCCTAGCTTTTCCGCACGTTTACGCCAAGCAAATTTCATTGCCATGCCACCTAGCATACACGCTTCTGAAGAACCAATGGTTGACGTTCCCATAAATTTTTCGTTCTCACTGGCATTCCAAAGATCAGCGATCATATTCACGCAGCGGTTTTCGATTTCTGTTGTGCGAGGATATTCTGATTTATCAATCGCATTTTTTTCTAACGTTTGACTCATTAGCTTCACTGCTTCTGGTTCCATATAGGTTTGACAAAATGTCGCTAAATTTAAACGGGCATTCCCTTCATCCAGCATTTCATCCTGAACTAATTGATAAGCGATTCGTGGTTCGATTGATGCTTGATTCAATTTATATTTTGGCAGATCAACTTGTTCGCTTTCTGAACCAAAAATTGGTTCCAAATATTCTGCTTCATCACTATTTTCTTTTCCATATAACATGAGTAAATCCTCCTAAAAATGTCTTTATTTAATGTTTCAATGTGTGTTCTTCTTTTTGAACAATTTGATGTTCTCCACGAGCTGCTGGATAGATCGCTCCATTCACATCTCCTGCTTTCATGTGAACAGGCTCCTCGATCGTTGTGTGTCCATGCTTGTCGTGCAATTCATAAATAATAAATGGTAAAACTACCGTGATCACAAAACTAATCAATAAAATCACTTGGTAAGTTCGATCTTCGTTCTTAGCAATGGAAGCTGGAGGAACAAAGGAAATCAACAAAGCAAAAACTGATAATAGTAGTCCGACACCAGCAATGATTGTCTTTCCAATTTTTTTTCCAGGGACGTTATAGGTTCGTTTCAACTCTTGCTTTTTATATACCAAAACAAAATAACCGATAAAGAATAAAAGATAGCCGACCAAGTAAATCACTACCGTTAACGAAATCGCAACGAGGAAGGATAAATTATTTCCACCGCCGCCAAAGGTCAATACTGCACCCCAGATTGTGACGATCACGCCTTGGATCATAATTAATGGCACAGGAACCCCATGCGTGTTGGTCTTACGTAAAAAGTCAGGCAATAGCCCACGCTGTGCTGCCGCAAACATCCCGCGAGAAGGACCAACTACCCATGAACTTACTTCACCCATCACACCAAAAGCGATCATCAAAGCAATGACTTTAACCAGCCAGCCTAAATGACTGTTAAAATGCAAAATCAATGATTGGAATGTTTGGATCACTCCAGCGCTTAAGGATAATTCTTTTTGGGGAATCACTGCAGCTACAGAGAAGCCGCCGATCGCATCTAAGGCAATGGCTAGGATAACCAATAAGATCATCGCTAACGGGTAATTTCTCTTGGGATTTTCCAATTCATTGATATGGGAAGCGGATGCCTCAACACCCATATAAGCCAAAATGAAGGAGACAAAAACGACTAAAGTTGATAACTGTGAAAAATCTGGGATGAATGCTTTTTTACTAATAGCAATTTCGATAGGATTTCCTCCAATGAAGTAAGCCGCTGCCAACCCAAATAAAATGACGGACGGAATAAGGATACCGACCACAAATCCTGCTTTCGCAATTTTTGCCGTTCGTTGTGTGCCGCCTAATTGCGAGAAGGTCAGCCCCCAGAAAATGACTAATAAACCGATATATTTCAATAAAGGGTCTGTATTCAGTGCTTGAAAATTCAATACATAGGACAGCGCACCTAAAATGAAATAAATCATGGTCACGAAGCCAACAGTAATTTGAAACCACTGAAAGAAGATCGCAGCAAAGCCAAATCGCTCACCTAACGTTTGGCTGACCCAACTAAAGATCCCACCGTTTTGCCAACCTTCCACCGTGGACATCTCTGCTGCACATAACGCCACCGGCAAAAACCATAAAATGCCACCTAGCAATAAAAAGAAAACCAGGTGCAGCTTCGAAGTAGCAAAGGTCGGATATTCGTACACCGTTAAGACCATCGAAGCCGTCAATGCAAAAAAGCCAAATAAAGATAATTTTTTCTGATTCATAGAAACGCTTCTTTCTCTTTTCATTAATTAATTAGCAATGAATGATTCAGGAAAAATATTTCAAAGAATATTGATAAATCATTTTAGGCACCTCTTTTCTTACAAGGAGAAGTATATATAGGATTTGGAGGACTTTTTTCTAGATTTTTTTCATTCAATCATGGGCAACCTAAAAAAATATGGAATTTTTTCCAACAAAAAAAGCCCTAGCCCTCTTCCTGTGATAGGAGAAAGCTGAGGCTTTTAACTTTTAACTACATACTGTATTCCTTAATATGCTCATTCATCAAGCCATTCGGAACATCATGGAGACGATAGCCATTTCCCCAATACGTAATAATCCGAACATTATCGATGTGGGCGTGAGCGATTTTCTTACGAATATTTCCTACTGCCGTAGACATTTGGACCAAACGCGATTTGCTGACTTCGTTGTTCCAAACCTTATTACACAGCTCATCTCTGGAAATGATCTTTCCGCTGCCCTCTGCCAGTGCACTGATAATTTTCTTTTCAATATTATTCAATGAACTATAGAAAAGAACTAAGTCTTGTTTCTTCATTTCAGATTGTCTGACGAGTCCTTTAGAAATCGACTCTTGATGCCCTCCACGCTTATCGCTTAACAGCAAGAACTCTCTTAGTTCCGTTAGCGTACAATCAATCGATAAACAATGGCTTTCATCAATATTAGGTACGGGTTCATCCGTACGCCGTAAATAGTGCAAATCCTTTTCCAAAACAATGGGCAATATTTCATTAAATTCCTGATTTGTCAATGTTTCACTAAAGATGACAATATCAAATAGTGATAAAATATCTTCAAAATAATTAGGTTTATCCACATCAAAAAATTCTTTTAAGACAAAAACTTCATAGTCTAATCGTTGCAGTTCATTTTGAAACTCTTGCTCGATGATAATATTTCTAGTAAGAATAATTACTTTTTTCATCGTCCTACACTCCCATCTTTACTCGTTTCCACTTTTACACCCGTTAACTCCACTGTCGAAAGTTCATTTAGTTTTCTAAACAACGAAGACTCTCTTTTACATCATCAATAATCTCTTGCGGTATATTGTTCTTTTGCTTCAATACACTATTCAAACGTTCCATTAGACTCGACTCAATATATTTTGCCTGTTCCTCTGCCTGTTGAATAATCTTACGACTGGTTGTCGCAGCAGCTAACAATGTGTCTGCAGCATCCGCTTTAACAAATAATTCCAAAGTAGCATCGTTTTCCTGATGAAACAGATAATCAAACAATTGTTCATTCCGATCACACTCAAACATATATTGTTCTAAAAGACGTTCATATTTCTCCTGTAAATCATTGATCTCCATCGTTTTTCTAGAAGAATCACCACATGCGCTTGCCTGCTGACGCTTTGATTTTCTTTGAAGGACAAAGCGACGCCTTTCTAGATTGTCCTTATTATGATAGACAACGATATCTCTAGATAAAAAGATAGGATGATCCTCTAGCTTCTTTGTCACTTCTTTCAGTCGACAGCGGTATGCTGAAACTTTTTCCTCCAGTGCACCGCGTATCCCTTCCAGTTTTTCGATTTGCTCCAGGAGTTCCTTGTTCTGTATCTCCAAATCGTCAACCTTATCCAACAATTGTTCTTTGCTATTATCAGTTACACTAAAAACATCAAAATTTCCCATGCTGGTCTCATCTCTCTTCTTTGTGATTAAGATCAAAAGATAGCTGCTTCTATATGTATGTTTTTTGACTTATTATGTAAAACCGTCTTGCTTTTTCTGAGTGAACCTTCTCTCGTAACAAAACCATCAGAAGCTTATCTTCTATTTACTAACCATTGATTTTTGCGCTATTTCTCCTAAAATCTCTCCTTATTCTCCATCTGATACCTTCATATAGAAATAAACAGATATATCCTATATTTACTCTCGAATGTAGTTTGGCCACTTAATTGTTATCATTTTGAATTTGCTAACATTACGAAAACTCGAACATATCTGCAAAAAGCCATCAGCAATCCTCTTAGTTATATAATTTGTAAAAGTCTTCAAGGTAATTCTAATTCAAAAAGTATAATAATTATTTTTATTTTAAATAAATAATTATTATGTTTTATTATACATCTATTTTTAAAAAATTATAAAATATTTTTTATAATAAATCAACAGTATATTAACTTTTTGCGAAACCTTTTTTTTAAAATCATTTTTGCTCATCGAAATTTTTAACCAATTACACATTTAGCAAAAATATTTCAAATTCATCATAATAATTTCTGGAAAACCAATATAAATAGCTACATGATAATCATTCCTTTAAAATAATGCTCCCGTTAATTCCTATGATGTTCTAACTACATTTGTATTTATGACAAATCAAAAACTGAATTTTCTATTCCGAGGGATAGAGTTAGTCGATTGATTTTTCATATATTTCTTGAAAAAAATAATAATCCCCCACAATTTAAAAATATAACATAAACAAATTTTTATTCATTAAATATAAATATTTATCAATTACCCCTTTGAGTAGCTTAATCCTTTTTTAGTTATTTTACCCAATAATACACTTCCTAATCATCTTACATCGATTCTAAACTGGGAAACGTATTCTAATATAAGAAATAAATAATCATGACTCGCTAAAGAAAAAAGCCCTTAATCATGGCATTTACATACTCTTTGATCCACTGATTCCTTAATAGTAATGATTCTTTGATTGGTTCATCAGTTAGGATTTCCTTTTTTTCATTATAAGTAAATTCTAAAAAAGTCATTCTCCTTTATTCTGTCTGAATTTTTTATAATATTTTGACGATTTTTCAATGTATTAATATAAAGCACTATTGGCAATGCGCTGCATAACACTTACGAATACACATAAATAAAAAAAGTGCCTTTCCGTTTCACACATTCGAAACGAAAAGCACTTTCATTCTTATTTGATAAATAACTACAAAAAACGTATTGATTGTTAGGAAAAAAGCTAATACTTATTTACAGAGACCAATTTAGCGAACGATCGTTGTTGGCTCTTGCACAAAATCATCTTCCAAATAATCAAAAAACTTTTTGTTCAGACGATATCCTTGGCCCCAAACAGTTTGAATCGCTTCCTCGCCAAATTCATTTCCTATTTTCTCATTAACCTTTGAAACAACCTTCGAAAGACTTGCTAAAACAGACTTCGTTGGATCTTTCTCCCAAATTTGTCGACTGATTTCTTCACGAGGGACGGTTCGGTCTCCCGCCTGAATTAAATAGTAGACAATCTCTTTTTGTTTCAACTTCAAATTTAGGTCAGACAATTTTTGTTTGACTGACACTTGCTGGACATGTGCGGCATCTTTACTTGCCAAGCTTGATAATTCAGCAAGCAATAAAATTTCCCGCACGCGTTCCAAATCAGAATTCATTGGAATCCACGCATCAAAAGGAGAAGAGCCTTCTTTGTCAAAATTACTATCTGCTGCTCGACGAAAAAGCTTGATGTTTGCCTGCGGCAGTTGCTTGATTACCTCATAAGCCTCTATATCATAGATGGTCTCGCTAAAAATGATTCCCTCAAATTGAGTAAGAAAAGCTTTGTCAAACGAATTTCTTTTTAACATTGTTAACATATTGCTGGAACAATATACCTCATTGCCTAACTGTTTCAATTGTCGCTCAAAGTTTTCCTCATATAGCGGAACCTTTGTTAGAAGTAATAATTGCATACCTTCATCTCCTTTAAAATTGCTCTTTCCCAGCGAACACCTTTTCCATATTAATAGCCCTATCCAGCATCACTGAAGGCATACCTTAATAAAATCCGAAAATTAACCCGAAATATCATTTAATGCCTTAAAATAGAAAAACATTTATATAGATAGATTATATTATACTGTTAATTTTAGGTCAATTTTTAATTTGTAAATAATAAAAATATATGCTGACCGTTTTAATGATGAAAGTCATAACCAAAAGAACGCTATCGCTACCTATTTAATATCCAATATTACTTAAAGTAAGACTAATACTCTTAAAAAAATAGCATTTAAGTCCTTTAACAAGACAATATGATTAAAAATAAAATTTCCACTTTATGGAGAAATAGAAATAAAAATGACAACTCAGTTAAATTTTATTTTACATTTAGTATCCACATGAAGCCGATAAAGACAAAAAATAGTCCATACATGATCGGAGAAACTTCTTTCCCACGTTTCGCGGCAATCATCGTGATTGGATAAAAAATGAAGCCTAAGGCAATTCCGTCAGAAATACTATAGGTCAGCGGCATACCAATCAGAATCAAAAATGAGGGAATCGCGATCTCTAATTGATCCCATTTAATTTCACGTAACGATTGAGCCATTAATACTCCTACAATAATTAACGCTGGTGCGGTAACCTGTGAGGTCACAACTGACAGCAGTGGTGAGAAAAACAAGCCAAAAATAAAGAAAGCCCCTGTTGTAATCGCGGTTAATCCAGAACGCCCGCCAACTGCAATCCCTGCTGAGGATTCTACATAGGCTCCTACTGGTGAGGTTCCTAGCAGTGATCCAGCTAACATCGCCGTAGAATCTGATGCCAAGGCCTTGCCGACTCGCGGCATTTTATTGTCCTTCATAAAGCCCGCCTGATTAGCTAACCCAACTAAGGTGCCGGCCGTATCAAAGAAGGTTACTAATAAGAAGGTCAATACAACCACCCAAAGCTGAAGCGTGTTGATATCTTTTACATGCTTTAAAGCAACTAGGAAGGTTGGCTTCAAACTAGGTGCTGCCGAAATAATCTGTGTTGGTGCTTGAATCAATCCTGTGACTAATCCTAATAATGTTGTTGCCACCATACCGATAAAGATTCCTCCCGGCACGCGACGTACCATCAGAATTGCAGTCACGATCAAACCAAAGATCGTTAACCAAGTGGTGCCGACACTCATTGAGCCTAGCCCAACCAAGGTGGACTTATTCGCCACGATGATGCCGCCTTCGCTCAATCCTAAAAAGGCGATGAATAAACCAATCCCACCAGAAATCGCATATTTCAAGTCTGCTGGAATCGCATCAATGATCATTTCCCGTAATTTAAAAATAGTGATTAAGATAAAAATCAAGGATGCCACGAAAACGCCAGCTAACGCTGTTTCCCAGCGAATCCCCATTCCAATGCAGACAGAATAAGCGAAGAAAGCGTTGATTCCTAACGCGGGAGCCGTTGCGATCGGATAGCGAGCTAGAACCCCCATCAGGATACACCCTAATGCACTTGCCAAGGCTGTAGCAGTAAAGACTGCGCCTTCGTCCATTCCTGACGCACCCAATACGCTTGGGTTAACAAAGAGAATATATGCCATCGAAATAAAGGTGGTAAAACCCGCCAAAATTTCTCTTTTTACTGTGGTGTTCAATTTTTCAAGTTCAAAATAGGAATTTAATTTTCCTTTCATGATACTCCTCCTATATTCTAAAAATGTTCGTAAAATAATAGCTTGTTTTTCCAAACAACGAGGATAATCATATAATAAAGCAGATAATAAGTAAACAATAATATATAAATAGATTAAAACACGAACATTAATAAAAAAAAACAACGACTTCTATTGAAAACCTTTCCCTTGGCTTAAACAAACTATTGGACAAAATCCTCAAAGCTCGCTATTTTTGAAAATGGTTGATCTAGTTTTTATCTTCTACTTGATCGAAAACTGATTTTTTGACTAATACATTAAAAAAGGAGAATCATTTTGAAACAACTGACCTTTAAGCAATTTTGGGAGCTGTCGGAAATTTATACTGCTCCATTAAATCTTTTTATTATTTTACTCGGCTACGCGATTGCGAAATTTCAGCTTAACAGCTCACTGAATCCTGAATTCTTTTTATTTATTTTGATCATCGTCATGTTTCATATCACCGTCAATGTTTTTAATCACTACATGGATTATCGCAATGCGTCCGATGAAAACTATAAGCAGCACACCAATATTATTGGACGAGATCATTTGGATCTGCTTTTTGTACGAAACTTTTATCTATTTAATCTGATTATTTCTTTCATATTAGGATTAATATTAGTTTGGCGAACGAATTGGGTAATTGGAGTTTTAGGTGTGATTGGTTTCTATATTGGGTTGTTTTATTCCTATGGTCGACGGCCTTTAAACAGCCTGCCAATTGCTGAGGCACTAACTGGTACGGCAAGTGGCTTCTTTATTACTGTGGTGAGCTATTATTTAGCGGTTTACCAAACGCAGGTCAGCACCCTTGCGATGATTGGCAAAGTTTTCTTGATCAGTTTGCCGCTGGTATTGATGATGTTTAATAACTTATTGGCCAACAACACATGTGATTTAGAAGAAGACATCGAAAATCACCGGAAAACGCTAGTTTATTATTTAGGCAAGCCAGCCGCTGTGAAGCTCTTATTAACCATCTACGTATTCAGCTTTATCTGGTTGGCTATCTTGGTTATCACTGGCTTAGCACCTTGGACAGTCCTATTTCTACTCTTCCTTTTTCCTAAAAATTGGCAGAGCTTGAAAAAATACCGCACACTGCAAGATAAAAAGACAACTTTTCCAATCGTCTTAAAAGCAATGTCTGCAATCATGGTGATTTACCCTGTTCTTTATTTTATTGGTTCCCTGTTTGCATAGTAAAAAGCCTGTTTAACTTCCGATACGGGAATAAACAGGCTTTCTTCTATACCATTAATAAATTGATATTCAACGCATTGATATCACTCTGCTGATCACTGGTAATCTGTGCATCTGTAATTAAGTAATCACATTCATCAGGCTTAGCAAACTGCTTAAAGCTGCGTTGATTGATCTTGCTGGACTCGCACAATACGATTTTTATCCGTCCAATATTCATCAAACTCTTTTTCATCTCTGCTGTTTCGTAATTTGGTGTCGAATACCCATAGCTTTTATCAAAGGAGGTCGTCCCTAAGATGACCTTATCGACTGAAAAGCCAGCCAAGCCAAGTGCCACAGAGCTGCCTGATACATATGGATAACCATTGCGAATCGCGCCGCCAATGACTTGTACTTGATAATTGGTTTTTTCACTTAGCAGCAAGCCAATCTCCAAATCATAGGTCAAGATCGTCAAACGCTTCAAGGAACTGTTGATCAATTTTTCAGCAAAAGCTCTGCAAGAAGTCCCTGTATCAATCGCTAAAATATCATTTTCTTCAATCAAGCGCACCGCTCGTTCTGCGATTCGGTATTTTTCATTAGTGAATTCGCGGCTTTTGGGAATGATCTCAACACTGCGTTGAAAATCACGCTTGATTACCCCGCCATGTGTTCGAGTTACTAAGCCTTCATTCTCCAGCTCCCGCAAATCGTTGCGAATCGTTGAACCCGTTACGTTGAATAAATCTGCTAACTCAGCAACCTGCATCCGATTTTTTTCATTTACGATATTTACGATTGATTGCTTTCTTTCTTCTGCGTACAATTGCTCGTCCATTTTTTATCACCTTTTTGCGTTTTGTTTCATTATAAAAGAAACTGAAAATGGAAGCAATGAAACTAAAATGACTATTTGTACACAATCACATTTTTTAAGCCAATTGCATGCTGAGCATTTTCTAACGCTTCAGTAAATTGATCGATCGAGTAGCGCTTCGTGATTAGGTCCTGTAATGGAATCCTACCGCTGGCAACTAGCTGTGCCGATGTTCGATACCCCATTAGACTTGCCCGTGTACAGCCGAATACACGTAATTGTTTGTAATGAAGGATGTTGGTATTCAAACGCACCTCTTCTTTTTCCTTCGGTAATCCGCCGAAGAAAAGACAACGCCCATTTATCGCCATATAATTAAAGCTGGCCTCTTGTGCCTGTGGAGCGGGTGCCGCGATAATACACAGATCAACCCCTTGTTTGTTCGTCTCCGCGAAAATTTTGTCCTGTAAATTTTCGGAAGTCAGTGTGATTAGATCTGGAAGCATCTTTTTCGCATCAGCTAGCCGAGCTTCAGACAAATCATTCATCATGACTTTTCCAGCTCCACGTGCTCGAGCCAACATCGCATGCATGATTCCGATTGGACCTGACCCAATAATCAAGACATTATCTCCTGGTTTGTTTCCCGCAATTTCTTGTCCGTTGAAGACACAGCTGAAAGGTTCGATCAAGGCTGCTTCTTCATAAGACAGTTCATCTGGAATCAGTGAGATATTTCCTTGGCGCACCGCTTTTTCCGGAATGACCAAATATTCAGCGAAGCCGCCAGGTAGATTGATGCCGAACGCTTCATAGTTCGCACATAAATGCGTATTGCCGCTAACGCATTGATCACAGATACCGCAGCCCATATTGGGAGCAATCGCTACTCGCATACCGACTTGATAAAAATCAACTGCTGCTCCTACTTCTACAATATCACCTGAAATCTCGTGTCCTAGTGTTAACGGGGTCTCTTCACTTGCAGTCGGGTAGCCGTTTTTATACATTCGCACGTCCGTCCCGCAGATAGACGCCGCTTTGACCTTTATCAGAACTTCTTTTTCCGAGATCTCCGGTTTAGGTAACTCATTTAATTGAATCTGTTCTTTTCCTAATAATTGGATTGCTTTCATTTATGCTTCCACCTCAACAATTCTATTTTCCAGCAACGAAGTCAAGCCTGCATTGACTAAGCGAACCGACATTAAGCCGTCTTTTCCCGTACACTGAGGCTCTGTATCTTTCAAAATACAATCTATAAAAGCCTGATCCTCAGCTACATATGCTTCTCTAAATAGATACATCCAGCTGTGCATCGTTGGTCGGTTCAACTGATGATCACTCGTTGCCACCACGATATTGTGCTTTCCTTGATCACCAACTAAAATGCTGCCTTTAGTCCCAAGAATCTCCGTCCGCGCGTCATAGCCATATTGGACATATTGTGCACCATCGATCAGTCCCAGCTTGCCATCCGCAAATTTTAAATTCATGGCTACGGTATCGTAGTAATCCGGATACTCAGCTCGCACTTCCGGTGAACGATAATTTCCGCCATTGGCATAAATACTTTTTACTTCGCTACCTGTTAACCAGCGTAGAGTATCTAGATCATGACTGTTGACCTCACCGATTGGTCCATTGCTTTTATGAATATCAAACATCCATGGTTTAGGTTCACTAGGGCCATGGGTCAGTGATTTTACCAAGACAACCTCACCAATCGCACCAGAATCCACGACCTTTTTCGCTTCCTTAAAACTCGCGTCAAAGCGCCGCATGAAGCCAATCTGCAATTTAACCTGATTTTCTGCTGCTGCTTGGATCATTTCTAGACATTCAGCCTCATCCATCGCCATTGGCTTTTCACAAAAAATGTGCTTTTTGGCGGCAGCAGCAGCTAGTGTGATTTCCTTATGATAGACTGTCGGCGTCACGATCACAACGGCATCAATCTCAGGATTAGCCATCACTTCACGATAATCTTTGTAAATATAAGGACAATCTACTTCCTTTTGCGCTGCTGCTAAACTTTCTTCAGATGGATCACATAAAGCGATCAATTTTGCATTCTCGATTCTACGAGCAAAATTTTTCCCATGAATCATTCCCGCTCTGCCTGTACCTATCAAACAAACCTTAATCAATTCTGACATGCCAATCATTACTCCTTAGCCGCTTGTTTTTTCTGCGCCATTACTTTTACTGCTGTGACTAAAAATCCGCTGACAGCAGTTCCAATCGCTAGTGCTAAAACATATAGCAAGACATTCTCGACTGCTCCTGGAATCAGGAAGACGAAAAATCCGCCATGAGGAACCGCGATCCCGCAGTTGAAAATCATCGATAAAGCTCCTGTGATTGCTGAGCCGACAGTTACTGAAGCCAAAACCCGAATCGGATCAGCCGCAGCGAATGGAATCGCCCCCTCAGAGATGAAGGATAGACCTAAGACCCAAGCAGATTTTCCAGCTTCACGTTCTTCCTTACTATATAAACCTTTTCCTAAAACAGTTGATGAAAGAGCCATGGCTAACGGTGGTACCATTCCAGAAATCATGACGGCTGCCATGACTGTACTCGTTTCTCCGACTGCCAGATTGGTTAATGATGCCACTCCAAAGAAGTACGCAGCCTTTCCGATCGGACCCGCCAAATCGATTGCCATCATGCCTCCAAGCAGTAGACCCAATAACACCGAATTCATTCCTGACAAGCTGTTTAGCCAATTGGTAATTCCTTCATTCAATGCAGTAATTGGAATCCCTACGACAAATTTCATAATAAGTCCAACAAATAATACGGAGATCACTGGAAGAATCAGAACTGGTAATAGTCCAGAAAAAGCTGGTGGCAATTTCAACACTTTCTTCAATAATTGCACCGTATATCCAGCCAAGAAGCCGCCTAATAATGCCCCTAGAAAACCTGCATTCATATTCGAAGCGATCATCCCAGCAACCATCCCGGGAACTAACCCTGGTCGATCCGCGATAGAAAAGGCAACATATCCGCCTAAGATCGGCCACATTAAGCCCATAGCGATACCGCCTAGTTCATTGATTGCTGCAGCCAAGTCTCCTTTGGCATTGATTCCACCAAAAGCAAAGGCTAAAGCAATACAGATACCACCTGCCACAACAAAGGGGATCATGTAGGACACACCGGTCATCAAATGACTGTAGATTCCGCTTTTTTCTGCTTTTGCCTCCGTTTTGACCTCACCAGAAGTAGTATAGATTGCCGCATTCGGAACACGATCGAATAAATCATCCGGATGATCGATGGCTTCTGTCACATCCACTTCTAACAACCGTTTGCCATTAAACCGATCCTTATTTACTGATGTACTAGCGGCAATAATGACCGCATCAGCCTCTGCTATTTCCTGCTCAGTCAAAACATTTTCCGCACCGATTGATCCTTGGGTTTCTACTTTGATTTCAATATCACGTTTCTTCGCTGCAATCTCTAAGCTTTCCGCCGCCATGTAGGTATGTGCAATTCCCGTCGAACACGATGTGATTCCAACAATTTTCATTTTTTCCACCCTTTCCTATTCAAAAATCTGATAGATTTCTTCTACGCTGCCTACGATCATCAATTTTTGACGGACATCCTCATGCATCAGTTTTCGGGAAAGCTTACTAAGAATTCTTAAATGCTCATCATTTGAGGTTTCTGGTACAGCAATTAAAAACATCAGATGAACCGGTTGGCCATCCATTGAATCGTATTGAATCCCAGCTTGACTGCGACCAAAGGCCAATGAAGGTTCAGTAACGGCTGAGCTTTTCCCATGTGGAATAGCAACACCAAAGCCGATCCCAGTTGTACTCTCTGCTTCGCGCTTCATTACGGCCTCTAAGTAAACGCTCTCATTTGTAACAACACCTTCTGCTACAAAGGTGCTCGCTAGTTCACTGATCGCCGCTTTTTTCTCTGTCGCTGACAAATCAAAGTTAATAAAAGCTGTTTTCAATACATCGCGGATTTCGGTCATTTCTCTACTCCTCTGTTTTTAGATTTTTTGTATTCTTCTATGATCTTAATTCCTGAACTTGTTCCCAAGCGTTCCGCACCTGCTTCAACCATCTTTAAAGCCGTTTCCAAATCCCGAATGCCACCAGCAGCTTTCACTTTTACTTCATCACCGACAACCTTTTTCATTAATGCAACATCTTCTACGGTAGCGCCACCTGTACCAAAACCCGTTGACGTCTTAACAAAATCTGGCTTCACTTCCTTAGCAATTTCACAAACCGTTACTTTTTCCGCATCTGTCAAATAGCAATTTTCTAAAATGACTTTGCTGAGAATTCCTCCTTCACGTGAAGCATTCACAATTGCTTTCATTTCTTGGCGAATATACTCACTGTCACCGTCTTTCAATTTGCCGATATTGATTACATAATCAATCTCATCTGCCCCATTTTTGATTGCATCCTGTACTTCAAAAACCTTTGTTTCAATCGTTGTTTGTCCTAATGGAAAGCCAATCGCCGCTCCTACATGAACCTTACTATCTTTCAAAAACTCCCGACACATCGCTACTGGATAAGAGTTAATCGCGACCATTTTGAATCCGTATTCATCTGCTTCTTTACAAAGTTGCTCGAAGCCCTCCTTAGTCGCATCAGCCTTTAACAACGTGTGATCCACCATATTCGCTAACTTCTCTAACTCGATCATTTGTTTGCTCCTTTTTGTTTTTATTTGCATCTTTATATTATCATTTGTTTTCACTTTGTCAATATATAAAAATGAATAAATTTAGATTTCAACAAAAAAACACCAGTTTATCAATTAAACTGGTGTTTCTCTTCATTATCATTTTAAAACCAAATGAAAATTACCGCTGTAATTCTCCAGGCCAAGCAGCTGTTCCGCCTAAAACGTTAATAACCTTATACCCTTGATTACTTAAAAAGCTACAGGCATTATCTGATCGTGCCCCTGATTGGCAAATCAAATAGTACTCTTTATCCTTATCAAGCTCACTTGCTTGATTACCTAAACTGCTTAATGGAAGATTTTTTGCGTAAGGAACATGGCCCATTTGATATTCATAGGTTTCCCGAACATCAATGATCCGCAAATTTTTCTCTTTTGTCAAATGGTAAAAGTCACTCATTCCAATCGAATTATTCATAAATCAATTCCTCCGGTCTGACTGTTTTATACAGCGCAAACGCACCATCTAAATTTTTTACATTAAAGCCCTTTTGTTTTAGCAGTCGTTCCGCCACATAACTTCTTAATCCGCTATGGCAGCTGACGACATAGTTTTTCGTTGGATCTAGCTCCGAGATTCGTTCCCTTAATTGATTCAACGGAAGATTGATTGCTCCTGGGAAACGACCGTTTGCTAATTCAACAGGATTACGAACATCTAATAATTGACTGCCGTTTTTCTGTTCTTCCTTCAATTGATACCATTGAATCGAATCACTGATTCCTTCTGACAGATTGATTGCCGCATAGCCTAGCATGTTAATCGGGTCCTTTGCCGAACCAAATGGCGGCGCATAAGTAAATTCCAATTCAGGCAAATCAAAAATGGTCAATCCACCCTTGATCGCTGTTGCTAAGATATCGATGCGCTTATCTACACCCTTCGCGCCAACACCTTGAGCGCCATAGATTTTCCCTGTTTTAGGTTCAAAAACTAATTTCAGTGTGATATCACTTGCTCCAGGATAATACCCTGCATGATCCTTTCCGGAAACGTGGACAACCTGATAATCGAGTCCTAATTGTTTAACCACACGTTCACTCAGACCAGTCGATGCAGCTGCAAGATCAAATACACGAACGATCGCGGTACCAATACTTCCACGATTTGTACGCGCCAATCCGGCAATGACATCGGCTACCTGTCGTCCCTGACGATTTGCGGGAGAGGCCAATGAGATCAACGCATCTTCACCACTGACCTGCTGCTTCACTACAATCGCATCACCAACTGCATAAATATCAGGAGCGCTAGTTTGATAAGTCTCATCCACTACAATCCCGCCGCCTAAGCCGGTTGCTAATCCAGCTTGTTGGGCTAGGGTATTTTCTGGTCGAACCCCAACAGAAAGAATCGTTAGATCAGAAGCCACTTCCTCGCCATTAGTCAGGGTAATTTTCTTGCCTTGCTCACTGAAGCTTTGTGCAGATTCACCTGTTATCACTCGGATATCGTTGCGAACCAATTCATTTTGAACAAATGCGGCCATTTCCTCATCTAACGGCGGCAACACATGAGGGGCTCTTTCGATTACTGTAATCTCTAACCCTCGGGACTTCAGATTTTCTGCCATTTCCAGCCCAATAAATCCAGCGCCAATCACTGTTGCTTTTGCTGGTTTGTGCTCTAAAGCAGTCATGATGTGATCCAGATCCGGAACATTGCGCAAGCTGTAGACATTGGTCGCTTCTGCTAATCCAGACATTTCAGGAATTAATGGCTTTGCCCCTGGCGATAGAATTAATTTGTCGTAACTCTCTTCAAAGCTTCCTTCTTCATTTTTGATGGTCACGGTTTTGTTTTCGGAAGAGATAGCAGTCACTTCATGAAAAGGCCGCACATCCAAATTGAAACGCGCGTTTAACGATTCCGGCGTTTGAACCAGCAACGCATCGCGATCAGCAATTTCACCTGAAACATAGTAAGGCAATCCGCAGTTGGCAAATGAGACGAATGGACCCTTTTCTAAAACAATAATCTCTGCATCCTCCATCAATCGACGCAAACGTGTAGCCGCGGACATGCCACCTGCGACACCACCAACAATAATAATTTTCATTTTATTTTCCCCCTCTAGTTGGACCTTGCCAGCGATTCATCCCGCCTTGAACATTTATCGCTTCGTAGCCCTTTTGTTTTAACAGCTTGGCAGCTTGCTTACTCCGCATCCCTGATTGACAGATCACATATACTTGCTTTTCTTTTCCTTGATAACGATTGATTTTATTCAATGGAACATTCACTGCTTTAGCAATATGCCCACCACGGTATTCCTCCGACGTCCGAACATCTAGCAAAGTGATTGGATCCTTTAATTTTCCCGCCAATTCACTTGTTGAAATAGCTGGATTTCTTTGAAATAAATTAAACATGTATTCTTCTCCTTAAATTTCAAAATATACCTCATAGGGTATTTTTACCATAGTAAAATGACTTCTGTCAACCATTCTGTTTCTCCAAAAAATACTTTAAAAACGATCTACTTGACGAATTATACCCTAGATAGGTATATTAAAGACAGAGAGACTTTACAAAGGAAGTGTTAGTAGATGGAATTAGAAGAAAAAAAGATCCTCAATCGTTTAAAACGAACTGAAGGGCAAATTCGCGGTATACAAAAAATGATTGATGAGGAAAAGGAATGTATCGATATCATTACTCAATTAAGTGCCGTGCGTTCTAGTATTGATCGTGTGATGGGCATGATCGTGGCTGAAAATCTGAAAAACTGTTTTGAGCATCCAGATAAAAATCCAGAAGACCAGGCACAAAAGCTGGAACAAGCTATAAATATGATTATTAAGAAATAAGGTGTAATAATGAAGGTTGTTTTCCATATAGATGAATTAGAAAAATGGACTGAAACTGCTAATAATGTTAAAAACTTGTTGAAAGAACCCAAAAAAATAGATATTATTGTTTTAATTAATGGTAGTGCGATTAACGGGTATCTTGCGACTGAAAATCAAACGTTCATTGCGACCCAAGGCGTGACCTTTCACGCTTGCAATAATGCGATGCGGGCCAATCAGATAACAAAGGATCAACTGCCAGAGAATGTTGTTGTCGTTCCTGCGGGCGTTTTAGATTTGATAGAATTACAAGCACAGGGCTATGCTTATATCAAACCATGATCCACGTTTCACGCAGGATGCTACTCAGGAAAGGGAGTAGGATTTTGAACTCTATTGAAAATATCAACAAAAAAATGCATGTTACAGGCAGCCTCATCAACCTGAAAACAATGCAGGAGCACTTTGAAAAAATCAATACGAAGGATATTTGCTCAGAAGAGGAAAAGCAAGAAATCACTGCGTTTCTTGATATAATCGAAGAGGAAATTTCTTCCATTCAGGAGAAGATTGGCTTTATTCGGCAGATGTAAGGATATAGGATAGAAAAAACGGGCAGCTCTTTATTTTCTTCCTCACATAGCTGATTCTGAAATCACGTAAAAAAGAATCCACTACATGAGGCAACTATATTCCTCGAAAAAACTATCTTTCTGATCCAAGTAAGGTTGATCCAGAAAACAAAAGTCCTGTTGCAATACAAGTTCAATAATCATTTAGACAAATAAGGAGTTGGTTCATCTCGAACCAACTCCTTATTTTTTCTGCTTTCGTTTGATTGCTTTGCGTATACCGATCCGATAAACCTTCGGAATTGCTAAGAAAAAATTTTGTGTAAATTGATATTGCTGATATTTTGCAATAAGGAATGTAATTAATTCCGCGTTGCCATATTTCTTTTGATGAAAAAGCTCAAAGCTGTGGATCTTTCGGTCAAGCTTGCTCTTATCCTTCAATGCCAGTAAAAAAGACAGCAAATCATCGAAATAGCGCGCCTTTGCTTCTTCATAGGTTTCAGAACCATAACGGTCCAAGTGAATAAAATCCGTCAGCTTACGCCCCCAAAAGGTTCGTTCCAAATAGATTGGGGCTTGGATATCCTGCTGAAAATCAGCCAAATAAGCTTCGAAGACGGTTTTGTCCGCTAAGAAATTTTTCTCCTGACGATCAAAAACTTCACGATCAACCTGATTAATCTCTGTCACTACACTCAGGTAATCGCCTATGAAAAGCGGCATCTTTGCTTTTCGAAAACAGACGACTCGCTCGGCTAGTTTTTGATTCAAAGAAAGCGGACGACGCAGCGTATTGTTGCGATAAAAAGCAAAAACATAACGTTGCCACAAATCCTCCGGAAAAGGAATTTTCTTCTCCGTCAACCAAAGCAATTCATCTAAGGCTAGATCCACATGAGCCACGCCTTTTTTGATCTCTTCTGCTACCTGCTGCGAAATCCCTAAATGATCCTTAAAATGCTGAATTCCTAAACGAATCTCCTGCTGTTTACTTTTTGACTCAATGACAAATTGATATTTTAACGGACGACCACAGGCACATTTTAATTGGCTGTGAACGCCTCGTTCGTACTCATCATCAATATTCAACGCGACAAATTCCCAATCGGAGGTCTGCAAATACTGCTTTTGTAAAAACAGCGAGCGAACCTCATATTTTCTTTGTTGGTTAACCAGTGCCTGTTGTGCCTCAGTCAATTGTTCAAAAAGTGCTTTCCGTTCTGCTCCTGAATAGGTCACATGACATTCCATCGGATAATCACTTAACCCGTAACTACGTGGATACCAATGCGCATAAATTTCTAAATAATTATCATGGTTTCTCATTACTTCTTCGGATCAAGCTTGTCTTCGATTTCTTTCATGATTTTTTTTGCTTCATCTTTTAACGAAGTGTGAGGCTCTTCTTCCTCTACAGCATTTGAGCCAGATCGCGCAATCTCCTTTTCTTCACCAGAATTGCTGCCAGCTAATGACTCCGGTTTATTTTCGGTTTCGCTGGAGTTCGTACCTGCCAACGCAACATCCTCCTCGGTTTTAGGGGCCATTGAGCCACGCAAGCGTCGATCTTTTTCATTATTGTAATTTGTCATTTTCTTCACCTCTTATATTGTAAATTGTATTTTACCTGATCGTCTGTCAGAAAGCCAAAGTTAACCTGTTTTTGCAAAAAAATGATAAAGGCACCATAAAAATGTCGCGAACCAGCTGAGCCCGCAAAGAGCAAAAACAACTGCAATATAACATGGGGGAGTATATCGTACACGAACCGTGTTTCTTCCAGCTACTTGCTTAATCGTAGGTACGCCAATGTTAGACAGCGTCAGCGGTTTGATTTCTCGGGTTTTCGTACTTAATTTAGTATTTTGATAAACGACGATCGGCAATTGAATCCTTCCCGCTTCTTTGGCTTGCCAAGAAAGCACTAATTGATCATTTTTAACTGTCTTAGAAAAGTTCGTCTGATTATCGAGAATCTGCTTTTCATAGCTGACGTATTTATTTTTCGTATCATTATGATAAATCGGTAAATAATCTGGACTGGATTTTTCTACCGCCTTCAATGCTTTTACCAAATCCTTTGAATAAAAACTTTTCCGAGCCGCTGCTTCAGAAACACGGACAAACGTATGCTTGCTCGCTAACGATTGCTTATCCCATTGATTCAAGTCATGTGTAAGCAGCTGCAGACTTTGTCCGATACTGATTACACTTAGTAAAAGCAATCCACCAAATAGAATTCTTTTCCCGGCTAAATCCTGAAGCAAGGAGGCTAAACAAAAGAGAAACAAGACCGTAAATGGCGCGAAAAATCGAAAAGGAAATTGGATCAACGAAATCAACGGAACCTGATGAGCGACCAGCCAATCCCAAGGAATTAGACTTGTCGAAAAAATAAAGAAAATGCCGCTAAAAATCAATAGCTGCTTCGTAAAGCGTCGCGTCTTATGCCAATAGACCAAATTAAGAAGTAAGCCTGCAATCAGTAATAGCCGCAAATTCCCAGGATAGTGTAGCCAATAGGCACCTCCCAGATCAATTGCTTTTTCGCTCATTTCTGGATTGGTAAAGGGCATCTTCAATTGATCTCCCCGGTTGATCAAAAATAAGCTGATCCAAACATTGATGGATAAACAGACATACAAGCCCACCGTTTTTCCCAAATCAAGAAGCGCTCTGCCCCATTGCTTTCGTGCGTAGTCAATAAAAAATGGAAAATAAATCAATCCCAGCATCATCGCCGTCAGGGTGTGAATCTGGGTCATCACAGCCATACTCAAAGCTATTTTAACAATCGGGAAATGATGATTTTTCAGATCCACCAGCGGAATCAAGCACAAAGGTAAAAGACTCGTACCCCAGCTGGTAAAGCCTTGATTCAAGATCCAATAATTAATGCCATAGGTAGTCATAAAAATAATTGCGGTTAGAAATGCGGTGCTTTCCCTGATTTTGTCGTAGGTCAGTAATTTAAATAGCGAACACCCCGCCAGCAAATAGACTAAAAAATTCGAAAGTACCTGATAACGAAACCAGCTGCCAGCAAGTAAGACAAGCATCCCTTGCAAGTAAGAAAACAGCGGTCCATATACCGCATTAACGATCCGGCCAGATTGCTGAAAGCCGAAAAGCGAAATGAAATAACTAAAATTTCCAGTTTTGATTTGCTCGGCCGTTTCATAAAAACGATTGTAATGGAACAAGGCATCCGCCCCCAAAATCATTTTCTGCGTCCAAAGCTGTGGAACAACAAACAGCCCAGCGATCAAAAAAATAAACAAATAGTAACGATAACGTTTCATAAGCCGCCTCCGATTGTGTTGATCATTACGTATTTCACTCTATCGCAAATAAAAAAGAAAACGAAATAAAACGCCTATTCCCCCATTGGAAATAGACGCTTCTCTCAATCTTATTTTTCTACCGACAGCCACACAATCAATGTCCCAGTGATGGAAATCAAAGTGCCGATCAAAAGCATTGCCGAAACCGATAAAATACTTAAAATTTGTCCGCCGGCAAAGGCTCCAATAATCCCGCCAATCGAATTCGCTGTGGCCATCAAGGTTTGTCCCTTGACTAGATCCTTTTGCGGAATAATTTGATTCGTATAATAAACCGATGCCATGGTGTGCATCGCAAATCCTACCATCTGTAAGCTTTGCCCGGCATTAATCAGAAAAATATTTCCAGCAAACAGAATCAGCAACGCCTTCACCGAAAAGAAGAAGGCCGCAAAACGCATTAAGGAATGGATCTTGAAACGCCGTAATAGCCACGAAAAGAAAAACATTGTCGGCAGCTCACTCAAGGCTGCTATAGAAAGAGACGAACCTACATTGGCTTCTGTTCCTCCTAAAGGCTGCATAATTTGATACATATAGCTGTTTGTAATCGTATGAAACACAAATAACAAGGACACCCCGACTAGCAGCACCATAAAGCGCTTATACTTTTTCGCAAATTCCAATAAGCCTATCGGTTCTCCCTCATGAGTCTCCTGAAGATGCTTGGGCACGATCGACTCCGAGTATTTCCCGCCATCCTTGCGCGTATCAATCGTTAATGTTACAAGTGCAAAGAAAAGAAAAATTCCGATTAAAAGAAATAGGATAATCGTTGCAGAAAACCGTTCGATCAAAACTCCAGTGATTGCCGCCGCTACCGCAAAAGCCAAAGAGCCAAGTCCCCGCGCCACACCAAAATTCAAGGCATAGCCGCGACTGATAAAGAAGGTTCCGATGGCAATCGTTAGCGGCTGCAAAAGCACCAGACAGGTATAAAGCAGGATGTAAATAAAGGCAATGACTAAGAACGCTTTAGGTAGCACCAGCAATATACTGGAAAATAAGACTAACAGCAACGCCATCCCTGCCGCTAATTGAGACAAACGAATCCGAGTCATTCGATCAGCAAAGGATGCCAAGAATGGTTGAACAACCGTAGCAACTAGATTGGCCAGCGACAAAACTGTTCCGATCTGACCATTCGTGAAATCACGTGACAGCAAGAACACCGAAGTAAACGTTCCCAATACCGAATACCCCATCCAATAAGGAACCTGCATACTGACATATTGTAGATTCAATTTGAGCTGATTCGACTTTTCCATGTTTCCTCCTAAAAAATATCGTTCTTCCATTATACCTGATATTACTACCGACAGCTATCTCAGCTACAGCTGTTTTTCAATTTAAAACAACAAAAAAATCAGAGCATAAGTTTCCTCATACTCTGACTGATTCAATCTTTCGCTTTTTTATAGCACAGATTCCCAATCCATTGAACAAGCTGCACAAAAACAATCAGCAAAACCACCGTACTATACATGATCGTATTATCGAAATTTTGATAGCCGTAGGTAATTGCTACAGCACCCAGACCACCCGCGCCCACTGTACCAGCCATTGCCGTGTAGCCTAACACCGAGATGATCGCCAAGGTCACGCTTGAGATCATGCTAGGAAAAGCCTCTACCAGCATCACCTTGAAAATAATCTGCGTGTGAGTCGCCCCAATCGATTTTGCCGCATCTAAGGTATACGGATTAATCTCCAATAGATTATTTTCAAACAGCCGTGCCACATAAGGCGTCATAGCAAAGGTCAAAGGCACGATCGCCGCCGAAGTACCGATGGTTGTTCCTACGATGGAACGAGTAAACGGCATCAGTGCCACCATCAAAATAATAAACGGAAACGAACGAATAATGTTCACGATAAAATCCAGCAGGCGATAAACTTTCGCGTTAGGTGCTAAGCCTTTTTTATTTGTGATTATTAAAACAACCGCTAAAGCAAAACCGATGATTGTCGCAATCAATGAGGAGACTATCACCATGATAAGCGTACTGATTAAATTAGGCAGCAGTACTTGGGTAATCAAGACCGAATTATTCACCGCTCTTCACCTCCAGACAACTAAAATGCCCCTGAGCGGAAAGCTTCATTAGTTTGTTAAGGTCCTCGCCAGGAACAGATACTAATAAAGTCGTTAATGTCTCTGCTTTAAACTGTTCTGTTGTGGCCTTTAACAAATGCGGTGTTTTTATTTCCGCTTGTCGCAGCAAGGCAAAAAGATCCTCCTTCAAAGGTGTCACGATTTTTACTAACCGATGGTCTGCCTTCTGCACACCACATTGCGTCTGCTGCTCTCCCGTGATTGTTTGCAATATCTCAGAATTATTCAAAAAAACCTGTTGGACCGTATCTTCCTCCACAATCTTTCCCTGCTGTAAAATAGCGACCCGATCACAGATTTTCTTCACAACCTCCATTTGATGGGTCACAACGACGATGGTTAGCCCCATCTTCTGATTCAATTTCAGCAACAGCTCCAAAATGCCATTGGTGATATTGGGATCAAGAGCTGAAGTTGCCTCATCACATAACAGAATCTCAGGATTCATGGTCAAGGATCTAGCGATTGCCGCCCGCTGCTTTTGCCCACCAGATAATTGCCGTGGTTTCATTTGCGCTTTATCGGCGATTCCAACTTCTGTCAGCAATTCGTCTACGCGTTCTTTGATTGCTTCTTTAGAGTAGCCGCTGCATTCCAATGGTAGGGCGACATTTTTAAAAATCGTTTTTTGTTCAATCAGGGAATTTCCTTGAAAAATCATCCCGATTTTTTTCTTTATCTCCCGCAATTGCTTTTCCGATAGCTGCTCTAACAGCTGTGTACCGATTCTAATACTGCCGGATTGGCTTTGCTCCAATCCATTGATACAGCGCAGCAACGTGGATTTCCCTGCTCCGCTGATTCCTAAAATTCCCATGATTGATCCCGCGGGAATCGTCAGCGAAATATCCTCTAGGATTGTTTGCTTGCCGTAACTTTTATTAACCTGATCGATGACTATTTCCATCTACTCAACACCTAACGTTTCACGCCCTGATATGCGCCTCTAAAATAATTGTCGCGTTTGCGAACCTCATAAAAATCCGGAACCTCGTCCTCCGCGATTTTTTTGATGATCTTGCGTTTTTTTTCTAATAGCTCCATGGGATTCAGCGTTTCCTCAAGTCCTTCGATCATGCTTTCAAATTTCTCGTAAGGAATACCGACACATAATTCCTCATCCTTCCAACGTGCCACATAGCGTGTCCCCGAGCACATCATCGAAATATTGATCAAACCAGTCTCATAAGGATAAGAGGTACCTTCCTGACAAATCGCCTGCATCCCCGTCATCTTGATGTTTTTCGCCTGTCCATTAAAATATGCGTTTCCCTGTAAGATTCGCATCGCATTAAATGGCGTAGTAATCATCAAAATAACGTCTGGTGCACTCTTCCAAGAATCAATCGGTTCAACCGCAACACCATAAGAAGGTTCTTTACAATAAACCATCTCATCCGCGATTGCCTTACTTACTTCAATATCCTTATACACACCCATGTTGGCATGCTTTTGACCGCTTGCACTGTAATCATCGTTTTCGATCAGTCCTAACGCAACCGCCGAAGCTGGACAGCCAAAATTATCGATCGACAGTTTCACACTGATTCCTTCCGTTGCCTGTTGGACTGCCCGACAATAAGGGATTAATTTTTTAGTCGCTGGTGCCTCATAGGTGTCAAAATCCGCCCGTGTTCGTAAAAAGCTGATCCCTACAACCCTACGCTCCAACTCTAATAAATAGTTCAACCGCCGATCTAGCTCTTGAAATTTACTCATAGAAAGTAAACACTCCCTTGAAATGATCATTGATTCCCTTCTTGCTCTCTTTTGTCGTAAAGGATTCATTGATTGCCTTCGCCCAATCCGTATCTTTATTTTCCTTCTTAACAATCAAGCTGATCGGAAAATCCTTCGCATGCTGATCACGAATTAAGTAATCCTTGTAATTCTCACCAGAGTTAAACATAAAGGTAAAGAAGCAGGTCGCTGCATCAAGATCCTCCAAGCTGCGAACCGTTTGTGCCTGTTCAATTTCTACGAATTTAAAGTCTTTCGGATTCTCAACAATATCCAACGCCGTATAGCCTGATTTCTTCTCATCACTCAATTTGATTAAACCTGCATCCTGCATCATCAGTAAAGAATTGTCACGATTCATCGCGTCGTTCATAATGGCGATTTGCGCACCATCAGGCAACTCATCAATCTTGTCATATTTACTTGAATACAGGCCGATCCCTGTATAATAAACATGCGGCTTCATCATTGCCAGATCACCGCCCTTTTGTTCATTGAAAGATTTCATGAAGGGCTCGTGCTGTGCGAAAGACGCATCCACGTTGCCATCCTGAACCGCCTGCAGCGCCTCAATATTATTTGAAAACACCACAAACTCAGGCTTGTAGCCTTCTGCCTCCATTGATTTTTTCGCCGCCTTAAGCGAGTTCTCAGACACTTGATTACAGGCAATTTTAATATCCTTTTTCTCTTCTTTTTCCGTCGCCGCTTCCTTCTTTGATCCGCACGCTCCCAATACTAGAACCGCTGCTAACATCGCTAATCCAATCTTAAACCTTTTCATCGTCATTCTCCTTATCGTTTTTTTTAATCTTTACATGTGTGTGAGCGCACAAAAAAGAAACATACACTATCTGTATGCTCCTCCGATCAGCAGAAATAAACGTGAAAATCACGCAGCAAAGAAAGGAGGGAAATTCTGTTTACTCACTAACTTAGAGACTCTAAGTTCATTTTTCACTCAAACTCATAGCCGATAAATAAACAAAATTTTCACCTCCCAAAAATTATAAGCGTTATCATAAAGAGTATAGCTGAAAGAGAAACACTTCACAATAACTCTAAAAAAATCTCTAATAAATAAGCCGAATCCAGAATTGGACTCGGCTATAGTTGCAGCTATTTTCGTTTAAAGTAGATTAGACCGCTGGTACCTAAGACAATCATTCCCAACACAATAAAGATCGGTTGCTTTTCCTCGTTTGTCTTTGGATAAACTTTTCGCAGCGTACCATCGATCCAAGTTGTACTACTTGGTGTTTTCGTATTAACATTGGAGGCCACAATTTTTCCTAGAACGGTTTTCTCAAAGACGACTTTCCCACCACTTGGACCTGTGATCGTAATCGTCACCTTTTGATCTTTCTTCAAAGCTAAGTCTTTGATATCAAGGATAACATTCCCTTTTTCATTTGATTTACCTAATGCGAAATTTTCACTCTTCTTAACAGAAACGTCAATTGTAGCATCTGCGATTGTTTTTCCAGTCAACTCTGTGTCGCCTTCGTAAATATTCGCAAATTTCGTAATTTTTTTGATTTGCTCCGTTTCTTTTGCTGCCGCATCGCCTAAAACATTGACTAAAAACTCTCCCTTACCGCCTTTTTCGCCGGTAATAATCAGGTGAATCTGGTCGCCTTCACGTAATCCTAATGCTTGCACGTCAAGTTTAAATTCACCATCCGCACCTAATTTTTGAGGAGCTGCTGTCGCTGCTTGGGCTACCACTGGTTGAACGACGTTAGCCGCAGCCGTTTCCTCAACAGCTACTTCGACTGTCGCATTCGGAATAGTTTTACCAGTCAGGTATTGATCCCCTTCATAAAGATCATCCACTTCGGTTTCATTTTTGATTCGTTCTGTTTCTTCTTTTGCGGGATCAGTTGGTTCAGTCGCTTTTGGCAACACTTTTACTGTGAAGCTGGCTTCCCCGCCGTTAGCTCCTGCAATGGTGACTGCTAACTCTTGACCCTCTTTTAGCCCTAACTGATCAACAGCAATGTTGATGTTTCCATCCGTATCCGCAGTTCCTTGTGCCAGTGCACGCGTTTTTACTGATGTGAACGTTACTTTCCCGTTCGGAATTGTTTTCCCTGTTAGATATTTATCCCCTTCGCGATAGTCATTCAATTATGTTTCAGCTTTGATTTTTTCCGTTTCTTCTTTTGCGGGATCAGTTGGCTCAGTAGTTGCCAATGTTTTGCGGCCTTCAATTGCTGCCGATACCTTTTGGCCTTTTGCTTCTAAGTCCTTGATGTAGCCAATAAAGGTTTCTGTATCAGGATCTAATGCACCTGTTAGTTTAGCATTCGTGAATTCAGAGAAGCCATCCCCGCCGCCGTATAAGAAATCATTGATGATTAGCTTATACGTCTTATCGGCTTCGATTGGTGTTCCATCTGCTTTTTTCATTTCTTTAACCACAGAAGAAGTATCGTTTTTCTCAACTGTATATTTTAAGCCAGAAACTTGTAAGAAGTATTTCTCATCCTGCTGATTCAACACATTCTCGATTTGCTGACCGGTCATCTCCACGATCTGCATGATATTTCCAAAAGGCTGAACTGCCTGAGCCGCTCCCCAAGTAATTGAAGAATCCGGCTTCACCTTCAGATCATCACGAATACCGCCATTATTCGTCATAGCAAAATCGACCGGTACACCATTTTTATTCGCCATATAGACTTGTGCATCAGTCACAAGGTTGCCGACTGGTGATTCACCCATCTCATTCACCGTACGAGAAATATCTTCTGCTTTGTCAGCTGTGCCGATTTTTTCTTCCGTTACTTGCGCAACACGTGTGTCCGCATCTGCTACGATTTCTTCTATAGCAGCATCCTTCGCAATTCCTTTAGTCGGATCAACAGCGCTGACCGTTGCCTTTGGTGTCGAAGCAAAATCTTTAGTAGCTGGGTCGTATTCTCCCCGCAAGTCAATATAGCCTTTCCCTTGAGAAGTCGATTGAACGATCCGTGTATTTCCTACTACACCATTTGTATAAACATGATTATGTCCCGCAAAGAAGGCATCAACACTGTTGTCTGGATCGGTCTGTTTGACTTTATTCATGATCTCAGCAGTTTCCCCGCTTACCGTTTCACCAGATCCTTGCACCGATGGCGTATGACCAAGGACAACAATTGCGTTTACATCTTGATCAACAAGTTCTTTAGAATATTTGACAATTTCTTCGGCTGGATCAGTAAACGTGTAATCTTTATGATGTTCCGCTAATACAAGATTAGGAATTTCTGTAGTCACAATACCAGATAGTCAATATTGTCATGAAGTTTAATAGTTTGTTCGCTCGACAAAGAGAACGTAAGTTCGTATAATGATTACAAGATCTTAACAAGGAGGAAAAAATGACACAAGTATCATTAGATAAAGTTAGCGTATTATGTCGACAACGTGGAGAAAGCTTTAGTTCTTTAGAAAGGAAGCTTAATTTTGGTCCTGGTCAAATAAAACGATGGGGTACTGGTCGTACAGATCCCACGCTTGGAAATCTTTCTAAATTAGCTGATGGATTATGCGTAACAATAAACGATATTCTTATAGGACAGCGAAATACAAGAAATAGTTTAGAGGAAAGACAAATGTCTTTTTATCAAGAGTTGTACAAATCTTATCAAGCATTCAAAGCTCAAGAATTAGAAAATCCATTACAGTTAGCCATTTCTAGTGTTGCAATTGGGAAATATTTAGACCTTGATGAGCATGAAGGTGTAATGATCCCTGTTTGGGAACAGTTATTAGATATTGGAAAGCGAGATCACAAAAGGCAATTAAAAAGAGAAGAAAAAAGACACGGAGCTCCACAAGCCAGATTAAAATTTAGAAGTTAAATTTTAAGGAGTGAAAACATGGAATCAAAAACAGGAATAGTTAATAAAATCAAGATTTTAAAGATGTCAGAACGCCCTCTCGTCTATTTCAAGCTTGGAGATACTAGCTGTCTGATTGCGAATCACTCACTGAATTTTTTAGCAGATGTCGACAATGGATTGCGAATCGCAATAGTTGGTGAATACAATAACAGAAAACAATTTATTGCAAAGAAATATGCCGTAATCGGGAAAACAAAAATTATGATGGAATTTGAAAGATTGGTAATTTAACTTAATTCAGGCAGAGGTTATCCTTCCTCTATGCTATATTCTCAAGAAAATCTCACTTCAAGCGTTAAGGTCGCTGGATCTAGCTAAGTAGTGAGCAATTCAATAAAAAAGCAATTTATGACGATATTTTTAGATGTGACTAATGATGATAAGTTTTCTTATGAATTGATTTTATAAAAATCCTTATGTACAAATCATTTTATTTGAATTTTATCAAAATTGGGTGTATTACAGAATTGTAAATAAATATTGAAAGGATGATTTTCCATGGCTAATGTACCTAGTATTCGTGACATGTTTCCAGATTTTAATCGCTCTTTTGATGATTTCTTTAGATTCCCTGAATTACCAAAAGTAGATATTAAAGAAACCGAAAACAAATTTGAGTTAACAGCAGATATGCCTGGATGTACTAAAGAAAATACTATTGTTGAGTATTCCAATGATACTTTAAAGATCACAGCAAATCACGAAACACATTCAGAAGAAAATGATGATAACTATTTGAAAAAAGAAAGACAATTAGTAAAATACAATCGTTCATTCTATTTACCTAATGTTGACGAAAATAAAATAACCGGTGAATTTAAAAACGGCGTTTTAAAAATGATTTTACCTAAGGTTGAAGGTTCTAAAAATAATACTAAACGAATTGAACTAAACTAATATTGTTGGTTAGAAGCCCGATTTCCCGGGCTTCTTTTCTTGTGGATAAATATGTGGATAAAAAAATGCTGCAAGCAACTAAGATTATAAATATTTCATGTCATGAAAAAACCATGATATAAATCTTTATATATTGACAATTTTTTCTCAATCTGTTTACTATCTATTCATTTAAAGTTATACTTTGATTGTGAAACACTGTGAAACATACAATAGGAGGTTGATATTATGTGGAATGCTAACCAAATTGCCGATTGGTTTCTAGTTAGGCATTCTTCTGAAATGCAAAGAGATGAAGCCATTGATGATAACTTGACGCAGATGAAACTACACAAACTAATGTACTACGCTCAAGGAGTTAAATTAGCGGTAGATAGTTCCCGTTTATTTGATGAAGAAATGCTTGCTTGGGAGCATGGCCCCGTCATTCGAAGCGTATATGATCGATTTCATGGGCAAAGAGAACTATCTTCAATAGTGACCGAAGAAGAAATAGAAAACTATTCACTTGTTGCTGATGATGAAAACAGTAGGATGGTTTTAGAGGCTGTTTACGAACAATTCGGAGGGTACTCGGCAGGGCAGCTGAGAAATATGACTCACTCTGAAACACCTTGGAGAGAAGCTTGGAAAAGTGGACTAGGAAATGGGATAATTTCGGATGAAACTGTCGAAAACTATTTTAAGGAAAATATTGTAGAAGTCTAAATGGGCTCAAGAATTGACTTCAAGAAGACGATTGTTGAGTATGAAGAGAAAATTTCTAGTCTTGCATTAAAAAAAGCAAAGCAAAAAGATTATCTAACCTTTAATTTCTCCTTCATAACAAACAATTCTTCATACAATTTTGACAATTCATCCTTACAACATGAACATCGACAGCTTTTACTTAATAGATTAATTGAATTATCTTCAAAAAGTATCGTAGAACTTACTGCTTCAACATCAAAGAAAACTGGGCTAGAAAAAATAAAAGTCTTCAAGCACAATGACAAAATATCTAAAATGAAAATTCATAAAGAATTTGACGGATCAGTTAGAAAAGGAATGGCCGGCAGTGGATACTGGATATTTAGACTTTGTCCTAATAATAACCCATCACCTTGTAGAGTTATAGGTAAAATGATTAATGACGTGTTTTATGTAATGTACATTGATCTTGATCACAGCTTATATGCTAAAAGAAGATAATAGTTACTTGATGCCTTCTCAATCGGGAAGGTATTTTTATGTACCCCATCTACGACCGGACGGTTATGAGCCGCCTGCTCTAACCAACTGAGCTAAAGGTACAAGGAATTATTTGTGCAAACGCATACAAAGCGTTAGAATATAAACTAGGGATTCCTGAACTTCCCCACAGTCTCTTAAATTACTATCAATGATACTGTATCAGGAATCCCTATTTAGATAGTATTCGTATACTAGTTTTAGAGCAACTATTTAGCTTCAAAAATGAAAAGACTGACCGAGAAGCTAGTATCGGTCAGTCATTACGGTATATCGAGGTGCTACCTTCGATACTATAAAACTATCATACACACTCCATCGGGGTCAATATTTTTTAATACTTGAATCCTTTAATATGGCTCGGGTCAATCTTCACGTCATTTGCTTTACCCATTTCTTGAATCTCCTTCAACACAATTGGCGCGTCATGATCGTTAAAGCCTTCACCTCTTACGCGCACATCCCAAGTACCATAACTATTAGCTTCTGCATACGTTTGTTTATCCAACAATACATCTTTCAGGAAGTTGCGCATATGATCTTCCATCTTTTTGCTTTGCGCATCCGTCAAATTGCGAGCTTCAATATGAATGATTGGCTTGTCACCATCAGGAACAGCGATATTATCTTGAATGTAACCAGGTAAATATGTCTTTAGCTCTTGTTTCAAGCGGTTGATGGCATGTTCATATTTCCATTTGCTATCACATGCAATAATTAGTGTATATACTTTATTCGGCTGCAACACTCGTTTTACTTGATCGCGCAATAAAGTCCATGCATATCGTGTTTGAATGCGTTGCACCATTTTAACCGCTTGATCTTTCGACACGTTGTCAATCGCGATACCGTTTTTATTTCCAGTTGCAGGTGTTGTTGTCGCTGTATTCGACGATGTTGAGCTAGATGCTCCAGTTTTTAAACGGTACGCATAAAAATAAGGACATCCGGCCATCACCCATCGTTGATCGTGATTAGCAATGATCGTAGTCATTTTCCAACCAGTGCATTCAATCCAGTTTTGATTATCTAGTGCTACGCCTGTATGACCGCCTGCCCCTGCAGAGTAACCCTTTTTCCCCCAAATAATTACATCGCCGCGTTGCATTGGAAAGTCTGTATTTTCTGCGATCTTTTCATACCCTAGCTTTAGAAGATAGTCATGTAGCGTTTCAGTGCTAGGAATATATCCATAGTTAAAACCACCAGATTCACGTAAAATACGATAAACAGAGCCTGAACAGTCGCATGTACCATCTGTGTAATAACGAGAACCATACATGCTGTAGTAGCAATTATTTACAAATTTTTGAACGACAGCTAATCCTTTTTCGATATTAATAGCCATTATTTTTTCTCCTCTTTTTCTTCTTTGACGTTTTCGATTTCTTTTGGTTGAGGTTGCAGACCAACATTTTTATCATCTGATTTTTCGTAAAGTTCCTTCGCTTTTTTCATGTCCATGTTACTCATTCCCTCCTAAATTCAATAATTTTGAAAACATTTGATGCAAGCCTGTAGAAGCTAAACCACTCACTGCGCCATAAACAATTGACTCCACATCTATACCGTTCATAACACCGCCCAAAATCGCTCCTAACGCTGCTACAATCAATGGGATATAAGCATTTGCTACTTTATTAAATAGCGGCGTAACCTTGATTACATACCCAACTATTAAACAGGCAACTACAATAACTGGTACAAAATTTTCTGTAATAAATGATAAATCCATAACTATTTTTCCTCCTTTAGTTTATTCGGCAAATCCAACACTTTTTTATACAGTGTTTCGCCAGTTCCGTTACCGCCAAGTTCTCGATATCCACGCCACAAGTACTCTAAATTTTCTAGATCATCTATAGAAATCCAACCCTGCTCCAAAAATTCGGAGCATTGCTTATAAATTTTGTCATGCAGAATGGCTACATTCGCATATTCCAAACGTTTGAATCTATTTTCCGTTTGATCCTTATTTCCCTTGACCGCTTTATAAATATTGTGGAAAATCTTTAAGAATCCCCCTAATCCAATTGCCATCAAGAAACTGTTAATTTCCAGAAATTTTTCTAACACATGCCTTCCGCCTTCCTTTCAATAATTGAAAAAGCACACTCGAAAGTGTGCTAAATCGTTGCTTATTTATCTATGCTAATTTGATAACTGTAATAGTTTTTGTGCCAACACTCGTGAAACTGCCGGTAATATTGGTTTCAATACCTACAGAAAACTCATCTCCTGCATTCGCTGTGTTTACACACTGCCCTGTGCCGTCCCATCTATTCTTGAGTGCATCTACCCCTTGACCAGTCACTCGATCATTGTTGCCGGCACGAGAGCCATTCTTTAACAAATTAAAATACAGGTAGCCATTTGTTTGTGACCCAATTTGATACCAAGTATGGATGATAAATAAATAAGTTCCATCTTCACTTACTTTTATACGTCCATTTGTTGCTCGTATTGCCACTGGCGCATCTGGTCTCATATGAATAATCTGGGAGCCTGATAGCACTTCTTTTCCATGAATTCCACTACCAGTTATTCGTCCTTGCTCCCCATTGAAAACACTCATGTTAAATGCACCAAAACCACCTGATACATTTAAATCATCTAACTTTTTATCAAGCGTCTTAGGACTAACAATTTTATCCCTTGCTTCCCCTTCGTTTACTTCTTCCTGCGTCGCTATACGCTTATCTACATGCTGCTTTACACCCATTGGCGTAATAAATTTATTTCCTGCAAGCCCCTGTTCCGCATCAGTCTGATTGGCAGTAGCGTAGTTGTCGACGTTACCGAGGTTAACTTGAGCCTTCGTTACGGAATGCGGATTCGTTTTATCAGCAACATGACTATTGAACTCCGTTTTACTGGCTTGCTCCACATTTGATACGTTTCCTAGTCCAACTTGGCTTTTGGTAACTCCATGAGGATTGGTTTTATTTGATGTATGGGAGGTAAGATCAGTTTTAGGCGCTTGTTCAACATTGGTCACGTTTCCTAAGCCAACTTGGGCTTTTGTTACCTTGTGCGGATTAGTCGTATCTTTATCATGTTCATCCAATCCGTCCTCTAAATGATTGATTCTTTCAGCAGTAACTACTGCTCCCGCCTGAATATTTTGTTCCTCTGTTTTATTGTCATCATAAGGAATCCAAGTTTGTTTTTCATAAGCCATTTACTCACCTTCTTTATCGTTTTCTTCTGCGGTAGTTGAATTTAATGCAACGGTCAATTTTGCGTTTTCTAGCTCTAAATTTGCAATACGTTGCAACAATTGTTCAATCACTTTTTCAGCATCTACATTCACAGGTCTTCCCTCCATCTTTCTTCTATTTCTTGGTTGGTAAATTCTTGCAGAACCAAACGATCTTTTTCATATCCTGTACGTTTGGCTTTGATTTCCCAAGCAAACCGAATCATCGGTCTATCTGAACAAACTAAAAAAGCATCTGATCGAAAATCAGATACCCAGACTCTTGCATCATCGTAAACTTGTAAAAACACTTCGTAAGGTATATCCAAATTGACCGTATCACTAAAGATCGCATCAATCGGCACCCATACCTCGCATTCTTCATTTGTCACGTTTCTACCGATATCTCCCAAATAGCTCTCTGTCGTTTCGTAAGCGGGTGTCGCTCTCACGCCGTCTCTAGTCACATGAATAGCGTTTTTTGCCCCTGTCGCGTTTAGATTTCCGACAGTAAGATTTCCTCTTATATCATTGGTGTATGACATAAGTAACGTCTTAGTGTTGGCATAACCGATTTGAAGGGTTTTGTTCTCTTCAGAAAAAAGATAAGCATCCCCATTTGACAGCACCTCGAATCCAGCAACCCTTTGATACTCGACTGAACCATTTGAAAGTTTTTTATACTTGCAACTAGCTACTTCTAGCCCACAGTTGCCAATAAGTCCAGGAGTTCCGCTGAACTTCCCAACGGCTACAATAATCTTATCGTCATAAATATCAATATTTGACGATGTCGGCGTTCCGTTGTATACAACAAATCCGTTATCCCCGATCACACTTGAATTCGTTGTATTTTTTTTAAAATACATCAGACTTTTATCCAGATTAATATTGATTTTTCCTAAAGCGTTGGTAATATTCCCCGATTGAAAATTGACTTGTCCGGTATCGAAATTGATACTTAAATTCTTTCCAGTAGCGATTCCAGTAGAGATTGCTTTTGCATTCAAATTCGTTACCGTGATTTTACTTGCATCTAAGGTTCCTGCGTTTATTGTACCTGCGTCGACTGATCCAATCATTGCGGATGTGATTATAGCTCTGTCAATCTTAGTTTCTTTTGTCAGCCAGATTTTTGCTCCCTCGATTTTCAACCATTCTTTGCCATCCATTTCGGAGCTTAAATTGATCGTTTTGATGATGTCATCTTTAGGTGTAGAATTTTCAATCTGATCCTTAATATCCTGATCCATTGTCGTTGAAGTAGTCATCACCCAATCAAAAACTCCAGGAGAAATCTGTTTGTATACCCAAATTTCATCATCAGGACCATTCTTCTTGAACCAAATATCGCCTTCTTTCGGATGTTTCGGTTCTTCGGTGCCATCGTAGACATTATTCTTCCCTGCGGCATCCACTCGATGATCAAGTTCGTCCAATTTTTGTTGAAGTGGTCCTTTGAAGGTCGAAACATTTGATGAATAGGCTTTTGTATCTGCGCTAATCGTTGAGTTTAGCCCACCGTCGAAAACAATCGTATAGTTTAACACAGGAGACTTGAACTGTTTCCCTTTACGATCGATCATCGTGACCCAATCGCCAACCTCTAAAGCTGGATTTCCGCGCCATTTTAAGTTTATGGGATAATAATTTATTCCCTTCACTTGTTGGAAAATCAAATTCAGCAGCGGCTGTGTCATTACATTATTCTCTATACTGATTTGAGCGCCTGCAGTCGATCCTGCTTGTAATACGTTCGTTTCGTTACTTGACTCTCCTTTAGGCGTAACTACTTTACACGAAATCCCTTTAGGTTGGTACATGAGTTCGCTTTTGGTAAGTCCTTTTAAGAAATATTCATTCGGATCAATGCGGAAGCGCGGGTCTTCTAAATTTCGAATCGCTAATCGTCCATACCGATCGAAGAACACGAAACCAGATTGAAATTGGCCAATCAATCCAATCGCTTGTCGATAGGTATATCCTACTGGCTCATTGATGACATATTCATTTAAATGGTTAAATGAAACGGGATCAATTTCAGAGCCGCTCAAGTTTGCGATTTCTAAGGCGACATATGGAAGTTCGATTGGATAAGACAGCTTCGATTGATAATCAGACTCCATAAAAATAAAGCCATCTCTGGCTTCAATGGTCGTGGTGTTCTCGTTTCGGTTCGGATCCACACGATCGCTGATATAAAATGTCCCCAATGGGACAAACTCATACCGATCCGGAATATAGCTCACTATTCTTGCCTTTCCTATTTTTGCTCGACCGATTCTCGAAACATTATTGATATCCGAAGGTAGACCAGAACCACGAATTTTTATTCCTAATTCAATTTTCACTTCATCTAATTCTTTTAATCCTTCAATGATTTCAGTAAAGATAATTTTTACTGTCGCCGATTGAGTGGAGCCTATTTGATAGTTCTCCCCACCAAATACCCCTGCTGAATAATTGATCGTTTTGATTTTATCTTTCAGATAGGTTGTTCCATTGATTGTTACTTTTGCGAAAACTTCACGTTCCGATTCTTTGAAGGCTTTATGAAATTCTTCTGTCACGCTCAACATGTCATCACCTACATTTCAATGAATGGCACAGATAACCCTTGCCACATCATCTTTGAAAATTTAGCGTTCCACGAATAAACGGGAGTTGAGCGATCGCCACAATAAAACGATTTAGTGATTAGCCCGCCTTCTTGTGGATCGAGGTATCTAACGGTGAAAAATGCCGCATCAATTAAACGTAAAATTAAAGAGACCTCTGATGTATTCAGAGGCCCCCATTTTGCATCCAACTTTGTTTTTCTACCTAAGATATCCCTTACCATGTCTCCGTTCGCATTCCGTCCTAGAGCCGCTATCTAAGGTTTGGATACTCACTGTGAGTTCTTTTGGTGTTGCCACTTTTGATCCTGCTATTAAAAAATCCATGTTTTATCCTCCTTACAAGTTAAGCTCTAGGGCTCCTATCTGTTCATGGTACTGATTGATTCCTTTTACAGTCACTTGACCTAATCTCGTGGAATCTACTTCAAGAATAACTTCTATCGGTTGGTCTCCGCCTTTTAGTTTTAGACTAGACAGTGCTTGTACAATCGCAGTTGCGATGGATTCCCCAAGACTTGCCAGTAAATTAGTGGACAATCCTTCCATTCCATTTCCAGAAATAGCCATTGTCGATGTTCCCTTTTTACCGCTACCGGAGTAACCTTCAGAAGAATCACTAAACACATCAGGCATGGTCAAATCTGGGAGACTATCATAGCCCATAAAATCTAACGCTTCATTGATTCGTTGGAAAGCTAGTTCCGAATTACTCAATGGGACGATCATCTCCGGATTATTCCCCTCAGCCAATTGATACCAACCAAAACGATCCACCAATCCACCATCTGCGAAACCTGTGAAATTATTGATCATTTCGACAATCATATTTGTCACGGCGTCTTTTGCATATTTCAGAAAGCCTGAAGCAACTGACAACATCGGATCTTGAATACCTGAGATATCAACAAATTTGCTGATTGCTTCAGAGACCAACGCAGAAGGGTTAGATATAACATTCCATACATCCTCTGCGACCCCTTTCGCTTTATCAAATCCATTTGTAAAGAAATCTTTAAAGCTTCCGAATATTCCCCCAGCGTAGTGAGGAACCAGACTTCCTGGCAAGACTTGCGCACCTCTTGGAAGATCAACCAACATATTCCGTTGTCTTGGGAACATACCCATGCGGCCACCCGGTAATTTGAACATTTCTTGGTAGCTAGATCCTGGTGCATCATTGACTAGCGCCGGTCCTCCAGGATGGTAATCCGTACCTGTTTTGTATGTAGGGATTGACCATTTGTTCAATGACCATCCCGCGTTCACGGCACCTAGAACCCAGTTGATCGCGCCAATAGCGGAATTGACCGCATCACCAATTGGTCTAGCAATCGTATTCGCAATGTTTCCAATGGCATTGCCAATCGCCTGAACACCATTTGATAGACCGTTCGCAATCTTTCCTGGTAAATCTTTGGCCCAGTTTCCTATATTGCTAAAAACATCCGAGGCTACGCTCTTCACGTCATTCAGTTTAGAAGAAACGCCCTCTTTCAAGCTACCAAACGCTGAGACTGCTTTACTTTTTGCAGACTCGGCTCCTGAACGGACGGCTTCGGCTGCACTCGACATTTTTGAACTTGCTGCATTCCGAACTTCTTCAAATTTGCTAGACGTTGCACTTTTTAAGTCATTCCATTTTTCTGATGCCCAATCCTTCGCATTCCCAGCTTTTTCTTTAACTGTGTTAGCGACATTCGTAAATTTATCTTTTGCAGCATTATAGATTTCACTTGCTTTACTGGTCACAGCGTCTTTCGCAGCATTCCATTTTTCCGAGGTCCAATTTTTTACATTATCCCAAGCAGTTGAAGTAGCATTTTTGATACCTTCCCATTTTTCACCGATCCAGTCTTTCAACTGGCTAGCTTTCTCTTTGATGGTATCCCAATTTTGCCATAGCAAAACACCAACGGCAATGGCTGCACCTATCGCAATGGCCCAAGGTCCTCCAAGAGCAGTCATGAACGCTTCAAGTCCAAATTTAACTAAAGACAATGCTCCGGCTAGACTTTTTATTGAAGTAATAAAGTTAAAAACTCCTACAAGAACTTCTGCCAAACCAGCTAATTTACTAATAGCTAAAAGAACCCCTGCAAAAGTTCCGAAAACAGTTACAAATGTAGAAAATCCTTCTTGATGTTCAGATATCCAATTCCCAATACCCGAAAGAGCGTCACCTAGTTTTTTCAATACATCAACGATTACTCCTCCAGTCCATTCAGCAATTGGTTTGAGCATGGAATTCCAAAAGAAATCAAAAGCAGGTTTACATCCATTGATTATCCCGTTAAGTGCATCTAGTGCACCACTTAATGCTTTAAGAAATGCTGGAATTAAATCTTGAATTGTGTATTTGGCTAAAGGAAGTAGAACGTTATTATAAAACCATTCCAACCCATCTCCAATGTTTTTTGTCAATGGTTGTATTGATTTAAGTAACCCATTAATAGAATTAAGGAGTGGACGGAAGTCAAGAGTCTTAGCCCACTCTGCAGTCGCTCCTGTCATTCGTTTGATTGTCCCAAGGACTGTGTCAATTATCTTCATAATCCCTTCGAAGATTGTTTGACCTCGGTTATTTTCATCCCATGCCTCTCGAAAGCTTTTTGCCAGATTTCCAACAGTATTGAAAATATTCGTAATGATCTCCATGATATTAGCTAGAATACTTTCGCCAATTCCCGAAGCAAAAGCCTTGTCAAATGCTGTCATGATTGAATTGATTAGCTTAAGAACTTCTGATAACGCGTTAAAGATAGCTTGAATGATCGCCGTCCCTCGACCGTTGTCGTTCCAAGCATTTTGAAATGCTTTACCTATAGTTTCTATTAAATGAAATAGCTTAGTATAGAATTCTATCAATTGTCTTGCAAGCTCTACCCCAGTGCCATTATTCCAAACTTCTCGGAATGACTCCGCGATATCATGCAAGACTTCTAACCACTGATTTAAGGCATTAAATATTTGCTGAATCAATTTAGTGCCTCGGCCGTTTTCTTCCCAAGCAATTCTAAAAGCCCTTGCAATATCACCAATGATATAAAGAACATCGCCCAATAATACTAAAAGATTTTCTACAAACTTTTGTCCGGTTCCATTAGTCCATACCTCCAAGAATGATTTACCAATTGCCTTAATCAATTTTCCAATTTCAGATAATGAATACTTGAACGCATCCATAACACGTTTTCCCTGAGCGTCCCAAGCTTTCTTTATTGGATTCTGATTTGTCAAATTAAGCTAGACAATATGTCTTTATCTATGCAGCTCAAAA
>ENA-OXUB01000126-OXUB01000126.1-human-gut-metagenome-genome-assembly--contig:-NODE-126-length-51617-cov-25.722877_pt1 | contig 51617 bp, 51 predicted proteins | sample MGYA00249345_ERZ652652 | MGnify/ENA primary metagenome ERZ652652 (study PRJEB26925, sample SAMN05826496) | human gut metagenome | biome: ENVO:2100002; feature: ENVO:00000062; material: ENVO:00002003... | reverse complement strand
TCCTGACACCACCAGAAGACTACCACGCCGGAGGGAATCGAACAAATGAACGAACAAAACAACGAATCCCAACCAACACCAAACCAGACACAACCAGCACAAACCAACCAAAACAAGCCAGCGCTCGCCGGCATGTGCCTCGTCTGCGGCGGAGAATGCGCTGTCGGCGACACCATGTGCGCGAGATGCGATGGGCTGATGCGCGGCTGGCTGCGGAAATATCCATCATGGTTGGATTCGCTGCATGAGTTCCTGGACTCGACCGCGCACTACGGAGGCCGCCAGCCTGGACGCGTCAACCTTCCAGCCGCGCCGACGCCAATCCGATTGCCGGTGCTCGACCACATGCAGGCCATCGAGGATGCCGCGATCGCACTCTGGCGCCGGTTGTACGCTCAGCCCGCCATGCCTTGGGCGACCTATGGCGTGCATCCGCCGCTGGTGGACATGCTGCGTGCCTGCGCCGGCAGTCCTCGACTGCGCCGCCTGCCTGACATCGCCGACTTCTACCATGAGTGGGAGTCAACGGTTCGAAAGACGCTGGACATCATCGACGTGCCGCCATCCAGGCACGGCATCGGCAGGTGCCTGAATCCTCTGTGCGGTGTGGAGCTGAGTGCGGAGGTCGGCGCGGTAAGCGTTGACTGTCCGGTGTGCTGCAACGCTTATCGCGTGGTCGATGTGCGATTGGGTTTCCTGCGGGAGTGCATCGAATCGGGCAGGGCGTTCACGGCGGGGGAGTGTGCTGAGCTGCTGCGTGAATGCGGGTTCCAGTGCAATGCGAATACGATTCGCTCGTGGCGTAAGCGTGGCAGGCTTCAGCCGGCCGGTGAGAACGATAAGGGACGGCCATTGTACAGGCTTTCGGACGTGCATCGGCAGGTGCTGCGGCGCGATTCGATTTGACAAAATCGAAAGTGCAACGCAGAATTGTCAGTGGATTAGAGGGTTCAAACCGAGGTGACTTGGTTTGAACCCTTTTCATATCCGCCATGGATTCTCCTAACTCCCTGGGTTGCAGTCCCGTCCTGTCCGAACGGCATATCGGACACGCTCCGCCCACTCACGTCAGAGTGGGCATACACCAACAGTGGCAGGCAGGCCAATCCCGCCGTTTACGTGCTGATGGGGGGTTGATGTACAAGGTATGCTCCACCTCCGGTTGCCCACACCTGGTCTCCTCCGGCTCACTGTGCGACGAATGCAGGAAAGCCAAGGACAAGCGCCGGACACGAGGCCGCAATCCATACACGTCGAAAGCGCATCGCCTCGCACGCGCCCGCGTGCTGGCAAGGGACCCGCGGTGCGTCTGTCCCGGCGACGGGCCGGACGGATGCGGAAGACACCATGGCCTATGCGGTGCCCCCAGCACCATAGCCGACCATTGGCCGATCGAACGCATCGAGCTCGTCGAAGCAGGCCTGGACCCCAACGACCCGCAACGCATGCGCGGCCTGTGCAAGCGCTGCCACGACAGCAAGACCGCGAGGACGAAACCTTCGGGCTTCAACAACAGACAAAACCTCAGCTGACGCACACAGGCTTCGGCACCAAAGCAAAACATTCCATCGAAGCCAAGCCGACGACGCCAGCCGCTCACGTCGAATGACACGAAAGACGAAAGCGACCAAGTCTTTTCGATTCGATTCGCGACTCATCGCAGCAGCAAGCGAGTCAAACAAAAAACCGTTGCAAAACAAACGGAAGCAAACCGTCAAAACACCCACGGGGATACCCCCTAAAAGTTTGGGTAGTAGAACCGCCGGAGAGCTGTCTCCGAGGTGCGGAGGGTTCAAAAGTTTCAGAGGGGGCCGGGCGAAAGGCCCGGCCGCCCACAGCGAAGGAACGGCGCAAGGCCGTCCGACGATGGAGGAAGCATGCCAAGAGGAGGAAAACGCGTCAGATCCGGTCCGATGCCCGATCCGTCGAGCGGAGCGAGCGAACGCAGAGGCTACACTCTGCGCAGCCTGCCCAACACCGAATGCAGGGGGAGGCCGCCGAAGTTCCCGCTACCACCGTATGTGCTTCGCTATTTCGACAAGGAGTCGCAGGAATGGGTCGAGGATACCGCCGGTTCAGAGTCCTGGAACGAGCGCGAGGCCGAACTATGGAAACAGCTGTGGCGTCTGCCGCAGGCGCGCGCGTGGAAACAGCCGCAGCTGAAGTATCTGCATTATCAAATCGCCTCGTACACGCGTGAATGCGTGATTTGCGAGAGCTCATTGGCGAAGGCCGCGGACGTGGCCGTGAAGATCAGGCTCGAGGACCGCATCGGCCTGTCCGAGGCCGGATTGCAGGCGCTCGGCTGGAAGATCTCCGAGGACAACGTCGACATGGCCGCCCACGAGGTGCCCGCCACGGACGCCGAAGCCGCCGAGAGCGGCATGGACACCAAGATCGTCCAGTTCCCACGACGCCTGAGGGCGTGACATGGCCGACGATTGGATCATCGACTTCCCGACATTGGCCGACCTGCAGGACGCGTGGGTGCGGAGGCATGTGCGCCAGCCAGACGGCATCCTCCGCGGCAAGCCCTTCTGCTGGTCCGATTGGCAATTTTGGTACGCCGCGCACCGTTGGCGTGTGCGCGAGGACGCGGAATTCGTGCCTCCCGAGGAGGTCACGGTAGACAATCCGCTCGTCCTCAACCAGGCCTTCCAATACCGCCTGACCGGCTGCATCGGACCGCAGAAGACCGGCAAGGGGCCGACCGAGGCCTCATGCGCCATCCTCGAGGCATGCGGACCCGTCGTGTTCGCTGGCTGGGCGAAGCCAGGCGACGTGTACCGCTGCTCCGACAATGGCTGCCCCTGCGGATGGGTCTACCACTACAACGCGGGTGAGCCGAAGGGCATGCGACACCCGTCGCCCCTCATCCAGCTGACCGCGAATTCCGAGGACCAGGTGCGCAACGCCTACCGTCCACTCGTCGCGATGATCCGGCTCGGGCCGTTGAAGCAGCTGCTCAAGGTGCGCGAGGGTTTCATTCGCATCCTGCGCCCCGGAATCAACTTGGACGATGACGATCTGGACCTCGACCGCATCGACGTGGTGACCGCGTCGGCCACCAGCCGTCTGGGCAACCCGATCTCGGACGCGGAACAGGACGAGGCCGGTTTGTATACCAAGTCGAACGGCATGCTCGACGTGGCCGACACCCAACGGCGCGGCGCCGCCGGCATGGGCGGCAGGACGCACTTCTGGACCAACGCATACGACCCCGGCGAGAACAGTTACGCGCAACAGCAGTTCGAGACATCGGCATCGGATGTGTGGATCTTCTACCGCAACCCGGATTTAAACCCGGACCTGCGGCACAAGGATGGCACGCCATACAGCTTCAACAACCGTCGCGAACGCCGCAAGATCCTCGAATGGGTGTACGCCGGCAGCCCATGGGTGCCCTTGGACTCCGTCGAGGCGGAGGCCGAGGCCCTCATGGAGAAGGACCCAGCTCAGGCGGAACGCTTCTTTGGCAACCGCATGGTGCAGGGCGGCGGCGCATGGCTCGAGGACGGACTTTGGGAGAGCTGCTATGCGGGACAATAGACCACTCAACAAATCAAGGATGCGGACGATGAGGCAATACAATCTTCCTCTGCTGCAAAAGGTGCGGACGGTTGGCCGATACGACATGCCAATGCTTGCAAAACAGGACGTCACCACCCCTGACACGTTGATGGGCTTCAATTACGCGACCGGCAAAAAGACAGTCAAGCATTGCGGAATCCATTTCTTCATCGATGACTACCAGTTCCAGAGAGTCTGGAACCAGCCGGACAGATACATCGCACCGCTCAAACGCTTCCAGTGTGTGCTGACGCCTGATTTCAGCACATACATGGACATGCCGGAAGCGATGAAGATCTATAACGTCTTCCGAAGCCGTCTGATCGGAGCATACTGGCAGTCCTGCGGGCTGAAAGTCATCCCAACGCTTCAATGGGCTGGCCCAGAATCGTTCTCTTACTGCTTTTCAGGCATTCCAAACAACTCCACCGTCGCGGTAAGCACTGTCGGAGCGAATGACAATCCGACGGCAGAGCTCTATTGGCGGCTCGGCATGCGGTACGCGATCGACAGGCTTGAACCGGAAAAGATTCTCCTCTACGGAGATGCCATTCCGTTTTTCGACTTCGGTGGCGCCGAAGTCGTCGCATACGAAAACAGCAATGTGGAAAGGATGAAAAAATGGGCGGAAGAGGATCAAGCTCGGGCGCAGGCCGTGGCGGACATGGCGGCGGAGGGGGAGGCTCTGCCACCGACCTCTCATCCGTAAGCGACTCGGATCTCACCAAGATGATGCGCGATGCGGGAAGCCGCATGGACGCCGCATCGGAAATCATGCAGAGAACCGCGCACGGAGCCACGCAATACAACCAGCGCATGCCGGAAAGCGTGTTCCCGGAGGCAACCAAGGCGAACTACGACAAATACCAAGCGGCTTCCAAGGCATTCCACACCGCCAGAGCACAGCGCGACAGAATCTCCGACGAACAGATCCGACGCCAACCAAAATCAAGCGGCACAAGCCGCGCATTCGTCAATTCCTTCGGCGAAGCGACGACAAGGGAGATCACAAACCAGAACTACCAGCGCTCGCAGAAGAGTTTGTCGAAATCGGTCTTGAGGAACATGGGATACTAGCATGTCCGAGCATGAGCTTTGGCTTGAGAACCCGCCGAAAGGCACAGAGGTGTGTCTCGGCTTCGACGGCTCCGAGAACGACGACTGGACATGCATCAAGGCCGAGACCCGTGAAGGTTTCATCTTCACGCCACGGTATGGCGAGGATCGCCGTCCGACGATCTGGAATCCGAAGACGTGGGGCGGCCGCATCCCGCGCGGCGAGGTCAACGCCGCCATGGACGAGCTCAACGACCGATACAAGGTGATCCGCGCCTATTGCGATCCCGGTTTCCGCGACGAGGTGTCGTGGGAATCGCAGATCGAGGCATGGGACTCCCAATACGGGCCGAAGAAATTCATCCCCTGGTCGATGAGCGGTTCGAGCCGTATCACCGCCGTATGGGAGGCGTTGAAACGCTTCGAATCCGACCTGCAGCATCACGCGATCACGCAGGACGGGTGTCCGATCACCATCACGCACATGCGCAACGCAAGACGCTTCGCCAAGTCCGGCGAACGCTACGGGCTGGGCAAGCCGAAGCAGACGCGGAAGATTGATGCGGCGGTGACGTGCGTGCTGGCGCATGAGGCGGCATGTGATGCACGTGCCGCCGGCTGGGGTAGGAAACGCAAGGCGTACTTGTTGACTGGTTCTACTACGAGGGGGTTCTAAATGATTCGTACCGCCGATGATGTGAATCGCATGGCGAATCTTCTCGCCTTGAAGATCGAGAACCGTCGGCCGGGCATCAGGAAGCATACGGATTATGTGCGTGGCAAGCGCGGCACACTGAAATTCGCGTCCGACGAATTCAAACGCTACATGGCGGACCGGTTCTCAGGTTTCGCCGACAACTGGTGTCTGCCTGTGGCGCAGGCGCCGGTCGAGCGCATCCATTTCAGAGGCTTTATCCCATACGACGACAGTGAGCTCGACTCGCATGTCATGCGCGTGTGGGAGCGGAATGACTGCGATCGCAAGCTGCAGGAGAGCGCGCTGATGATGACCACGACCGGACGTGCGTTTGGCCTGGTGACCTCGATGCCGGACGGCAGGGCGCGCATCAGCTTCGAGCATCCGGACAGCGCGGCAGTGCACTATGATCCGCTCACCGGCGAGGTCGACGCCGGCCTCCTGGTCCGATACGACGAGGAGCACGAGTTCGGCACGCTGCTGCTGCCGGACATGGTCTTCGACGTGGTGCGCGTGCGTGCAGGCGGGGACGACGAGCGTAACCGTCTGCCGCCCGGCGTGGAGGGCTGGCGGTTCGTGCCGGATTCGGCGCGCGAGAATCCTCTCGGCCGAGTTCCGCTGGTCGAATTCCGCAATCAGATGCTCCTGGACGACCTGCCGATCAGTGATGTGGAGCAGGTCGAATCGATGCAGGACGCCGTCAACGTCTGCTGGGCCTACACGCTCAACGCCCTGGACTTCGCGTCCATGCCTGCGAGGGTGATACTCGGCGGCGACTCCCTGTCCGAGCCGGTCTTCGACAAGGCGACCGGAGAGCAGGTCGGTGAACGCCCCGTGAACCTCGACAAGCAGGTCATGGAGCGCATCATGCAGATCACCGGCGACAACGTGTCGATCGGCGAATGGACAGCCAGCAACCTGCAGGCTTTCCTGCCGATCATCCAGAAGGCCGTCGAGCACATCGCGGCCGAGACACGCACGCCCGGCCACTACCTGCTGACGAATGCGGAGGTGCCGGCCACCGGCTACGAGGTCGCCGAAGCCGGCCTCGTGTCGAAGACATTGGAGCGCATCAGCTTCATGCGTCAGCCGGTGCGCGAATTGTGCGTGATGGCCATGATGCTCGAGGACGATGAGGAATCAGCCCGCATCCTCGAGGATTCAAAGGTCGTGTTCGCCACACCGCAATACCGGTCCGAGGCCCTCATGGCCGACGCGATGCTCAAATACAAGCAGCTCGGATACCCGTTGCAGTGGATCGCCGAGCAGATGGGTCAGAGTCCGGAGGACATCAAGCGCATCATGCGCATGGTGGACGACGAGAATCACGATCCGGAGATGGCGGAGATAGCCCGCAGCCTGCAGGTCGGAGGTGCATCTGATGACGGTGACGCTGGAGAGCCTGTCGGACAGTCGGAACACTCTGGCCAGACTGTGCCTGCTGGCCGTGAGGGCGGCGGACAAAACGTGGAAGGGCGTGGATCCGAGGCGGGTGCGTGACAGCTGGAATCGGACAAACGCCGATTTCCTTACGCTCTTCGCCACACTGCAGACCCGCGCCGCGAGCGATGCGATGGACTCGTCCACGTTGATGCTCGCCGAACAGGGCGACTACGTGCGCCCTGACGGTATTGCGAATCCCCTCGCCTTCGGGACGGGTTTCGCACCGAGCGGCATCGACCTCGAATCATATTTCGATATCCCGGTGACGCGCACTTTGTCGGCCATCAAGTCAGGCATGGGCGAATCCGATGCCATGATGGCAGGTCGTGCTACGCTTCGCCAGATGGCCATGCAGGCCATCGAGGACACGTCAATCAGCGCGATGGGCGTCAGCATCACGCAACGTGCCGGCGTCGGCTATGTGCGAGTCGAATCACCCGACTGCTGCCCAAGATGCGCCATCCTCGCCGGAAAATACTTCCGGCACAACAACGACTTCCTTCGTCATCCGAAATGCCACGGCCGCACCATACCCTGCAAAGGCAAGGAAAAGGCTGAGAAACAAGGCTGGATCACATCGCCGATGGACCGCTTCAACAACATGAGCGAAGAGGAGCAGGACAAGGTCTTCGGACATGCCGACGCGCAGGCTATCAGGGACGGCGCCGACATCTACCAGGTCGTCAACGCGCATCGAGGCATGCGGCCAATCGGACGCGGCAACATCGGCATGACAACGTCCGAAGGCACCAGCCGCTACGGCTGGAGCCGCATGATCCGCAAATACGAATACGGCCAACGCCAGAGGCGCAGGCTCACGCCGGAAGGCATCTACAGCTTCAACCTGCCGCGCGAGCAGACCATCGAACTTCTGAAGCGCGAGGGATACATCCTGCCCGACAAATGGCGCGAGCAGGTGCCGGAGCTTCGCCGCAGCCAATGGCTGCACGACAACGGATACCGTCAGGGACGGCATGAGGAGCTGACCGCGGCGCAGAAGCGTCTGCTCAATGCGCGGCTCCGCTACGAGGCCGCATTGGACGGCCACAATCCCTATCAGCCAGGCAGTCCGGTCACGCCGGATGTGCTGGCGAAGGCCGAGAACTCGTATCGTCGCTGGCTTTCCAGCAACGGCGAAAAATACATCCAGTAAAAGGAAGGAAACATCATCATGTCCGATGGACAGCAGCAGGATCCGAACACCGGCGATCCGGGCGCGCAGGAGCCGCCCGTCGACTGGCACGACAAGTTCCTCGGCCAGAAGAAGGTCAACACCGACCTCGAGGCGAAGCTCAAGACCGCCTACGAGAAGGCCGACCGCGTGGACGACTTGGAGAAGCAGGTCGCCGACTGGGAGCAGCGCGGCAAGGAATTCGAATCCGCGCAGGCCACCATCGCCGGACTGCAGAAGCAGGTGCTCCAGGCGAACGTCACCGCCGCGGCCACCGGCAAGCTCATCAATCCGAGCGACGCATTGAAGCTCATCGATTTCTCCGACCTGACCGCTGACGATCAGGGAGGATACGACCAGAACGTGATTTCCAAGAAAATCGACGATCTGGTCACGGCACACCCGTATCTCGCGCAAGGCGGGAACAAGGCTGGTCTGGCGGGAATCATCCCACCGTCAGGCGCCCGTGATGGCGATCATCAGGCGGGACAGCTTACCAGGGACGATCTGAAGAACATGACCCCGAAGCAGATCGAGGAGGCGCGCCGCAAGGGCCGTCTGGATGACCTGCTCGCAGGCCGCAGCAAGTAAGGAGGCCACCAGCAATGGCAATCACCAATTTCATTCCCGAGGTATGGTCCGCTGCCATCCTCGAAGCCCTGCGCGCGAAGCTCGTCTTCCCGAGCCTGTGCAACCGCGATTATGAGGGCGACATCCGTGAGGCCGGCGATACCGTGCACATCACCGGATACGACGACGTGACTGTGCGCAAGTACGTCCGCGGCCAGGCGATCACCGTCGACGATGTCAATGACAAGGAAGCAGCCGTTCTTGAAATCAATCAGTCCGACTATTTCGCCTTCAAGGTCAACGACCTCGACAAGGCTCAGGCCAAGGCGGACATGACTGGAAAGTTCACCAATTCCGCCGCCTACAACATGATGAAGAACGTGGAGAACTACATCTCCAATCTCATGGACACGGCCGTCGAGACCCCGGCGAAGACCGTGGCCGTCGGCACCCCCGCCGACGCGTATCTCGCCGTCGTGGAAGCCGGACGGAAGCTGGATGTTCAAAACGTGCCCGACGAGGGCCGCTGGCTCGTCGTCAGCCCCGACTTCTACGCGCTCCTGCTGCAGGACTCCCGCTTCATCGAAGGCACCGAAGCAGGCCATAATACGCTGCTCAACGGCGTGGTCGGCCAGGTGCGCGGCTTCACCGTCGTGAAGTCCAACAATGTGCCGCACAAGTCCGCCAGCCCGGACACCCAGTCCATTCTCGCCGGCACCAACGCCGCCGTGACCTTCGCACAGCAGGTCAGCAACGTCGAGGCTATGCGCATGCAGACCGACTTCGCCGACATGGTGCGCGGCCTCGACCTGTACGGCGCCAAGGTCATCCGCCCCGAGTGCCTGACCAAGATCACACTGAACCTCTCCACCACCACCGGTCGTTCCATGCAGGATGCGCAGACCCCTGTCGTGAGCGGTACCACCGCAGACAGCGACGGTGAAGAGGATGCTGCTGCAGGCAAGAAGAGCGGCAAGTAGTCGAGTCCGATGATCGGAGGCTGAAATGACCGCACTAGCCACCTTGGACGACCTGAAACATAACGGCATCGAAGTGACCGATGAGCAGACGGCAACCAGTCTGCTCGACTCGGTCTCCGAAGCCGTCCGCTCGGCCGCCGGCTGTCCGATCACCCTCGGCGAATGGACCGTCGACATCCCCGGAGAACAGTCCAGGAAACTCGACCTGCCATGCAGGGCCGTCAGAAGCGTTTCCAAGGTGCTCATCGACGGCAAGACCGTCGACGACTGGCGGCTCCTCGGATCCGCACTCTACCGCGAAGAGCCGTGGAGCCCCTTCGGACGCATCCCGTCGGTCGTGACAGTCACCTTCACGGGTGGCTGGAATCCGATACCCGCCGATATCGTCAGACTGGTCTGCTCGTACGTCGCAGCCGGACTCCACCAGCTCGAGGACGGAGGCCCCGGCGCCCACGCCGGCGTCAGCTACGAACGTGTCGACGACGCACAGGTCGGATACGCGCAAGGCGATGCCGCCCAAATCGACGTGACCGAACTGCCGGAAGCGACCAAGCGCAGCCTGCGCAACCGCTTCGGCGCGAACGTCTCTTCGATAGGGGTGTTCCGATGAGAATCAGCGCATCATTCCTCTCCAAGGCCCGCCGTGACGCGGAAGGCCTCATGACCGACCAGTGCACGGTAACCCGCCCAGACGAGTCCACCACGGATCCGGACACGGGACTGCCGAACACCGGCACGGAGCAGGTGTATGAGGGCAAGTGCAAGGTGCAGACCTCTGGTGGTCTCGCCAGCGAACAGACCGAGGGAAGCGCCGCCCAGAACATGGGCGCCGTCTCGTTGGTCTGGTCTTTGTACGTGCATTTTCCATATGGCACTCCAGGCCTTCGCGCCGGTGACGTGGTGGAAGTCACGGAATCCGCCAATCCGCTGCTCGTCGGCAGGCGGTTCAGGCTCGTCTCACCTCAAAGCGAGAAGACGCACGCCACCGCCTGCCGTTGGAATGTGAAGGAGGACTCATGGGTGGACTGTTCGACGCTTCGCAGTTGACGGCCTTCGGTGATGCGCTGCTCGCCAAGGGCGTGGCTCGCCGCGCCTTGATCTCCGCTTCGGTGAAGAAGGGCGCGCAGAACGTCAAGAACTCGATTCGCGACGACCTGAAAGGCTCCGGCAACAAGGCGTTCCGCAGCATTCCGATCACCTACACGGTGAGCGAGACGCCCGGACGCATCACCGCCGAGATAGGCCCGACGAAGGGCGGCACTGGTTCGCTCGCGAACATCGCGTTCTTCGGCACCGCGAGGGGCGGTGGAACGCATCGGTTCTACGAGCATGGTGAGGAAGAATTGCCGAAGCTTGCGGAATACGTGGCGCGTGCCGCCGTGGAGGTGGTCTGAATGACGTCGATCATGACGTTGACCGACACGATCCTCGACCATATCCCGAAGCCAGCGACGGGCTGGGCCGTGTACCGGCAGACCGCACCGAAGCCGACCGACAAGCCGCCGTGGGTGATTGAGACGGTCACGACTAACGGCCATATCGTCGGCGAAACGCAGCATGTGCATTGCGGCATCGGCACTTTGCTGGTGCGCATCGTGAGCACCACGGCCGATTCCGTCAACGTGCTGGCCGATGACCTCATGATTCCAGGGCTTGCTGGCAAACGGTTCGTCGCGCAGGGTTTCGACACCGGCTGTCTGACGTTGTTCTCCGATTCCGGCGCTTACGCGGCCGGACTTACCGCAGAGGACACGGCGCTGCTTTACCAGTGCCGTCTTCTGACTTTCAAATTCAACTGGTCACGCATGTGACCATCAAATATTAAGGAGGAGTCATGGTTTTGACTCTTGGAACTGAAGTTCCTTCCACACCGGCGGACGGTCTGGTCAACACGATCTGGGTGCCGTCCATCGAAAACATCCAGAAGCCGACCGCCGACGAGATCAACGCCGGAACCGACCTGAGTAACTACGTCACTATGGGCGGCTGGTCGTGCTCGCCGTCGCAGGAGTCCATTTCCGACCAGCGAGAGAACAGCGCGCAGGATTATGAAAATCCCGGACGCAAGAAGATCAGCGGTTCAAGCATCGAGGTCATCGACAACACCAACACTTCGCATTCCACGGAAAACGTGGCAATGGAGACGTTGACCGAGGGTGTGGAAGGCTATTTCGTGCGCCGCTATGGCAAGCAGACGGATGATTCTTTTGCCGCCGGAGATACGGTGAACGTGTATGCTGTCCGCATCGGCATGAGCGCCAAGGTGGCGATTGCCGCGAACAGCGTGCTGCGCAGCAAGGTCAATTTCTCCGTTCGCGCTCCTGGCTGGGCGGAGAACGTGAAGGTCGCCTGATTGATTCTTCCCGCACCGGACTTTCGTCCCTTTCGCCGGTGCGGGACCCTCTTTCTCTCTTTTCCGGCAAAGGGACATGAATATTAGAGCGAAGGAACACATATGCTTAAAGTCACCAGGCGCACTCGTGAGGTCGATGTCATCCTCAACCAGCAGATCGCCGAGGACATCGCCAGATTGGGTGATGCGCTGGCCGAGGAGACCACGCGCGAACAAGTCACGGAGGCTGGGACGAACCGGCAGGCGAAGGCCAACGCGCGGCGCATCGAAGAGCTGCGCGAACAGGCGGATGCGGAGACATTGAAGCTCACGTTGCGGGCATTGCCGGTAAGCAAGTGGGCGCAGGCATTGGCCGCGCACCGCAACGAGAACGGCACGAACGACATGTTCGGCACCGCCGCCGCGGCATTGCCTCTCATGCTTGATTCCGCGACCATCGGCGGCAAGCCGGTGTCCGACGAGGACAAGACCGAACAGGCGTGGCGCAATCTGTTCGACGAACTCACCGATGGCCAGTTCACGCCGATCTGGCAGGCCATCGCCGAACTGAACGGCACCGCAGCGGACCCAAAAGCGGCATTCGACCTCGCCTCGCAGGTTCTCCGCAACTAGTCGAGGATCTTAAGATCTGCCGCCAGCTCGGCATCAGCTATAAGCGTTTCATGGGCTGGCGTCCGAGTGAGGGCGATGATGTCGAATGGGATGAGACGGAACGCAATTGGATGCGCTCGTTGGCGGAATACGAACGGTCATTATGCCCCATGTGCGGTTTGCCTCGCACGATCTGCCAAGACCCGAAGAGCGAACTTACATTGCATGCCGAAACCAGCGTTTGCTGGGCCACTGCGCACATGCAGCAGGCCATGAAACAGTGGACTGATGCGAATGGCAGGGACAATCCGGCTGCGAACGCCTTGGTGGCGCATTTGACCTGATTTTTGGAGGATGCTTTGGCGGAGAACAAGAACATCGTCATCCGGTTGATGGCGGACACAGCCTCATATGAGGCGGCGATGACCCGCGCCGGAAGCACCGCGAGAACGGTCGCTTCTGGCATGGAACACACCGGACGCAAGTCCGCGCTCATCGCCAGCGGCATGACCGCAGCAGGTTTGGCCGTGGCCGCTTTCGGTGTGGCCGCGGTGAAGATGGCCGCGGACTTCGACCAGCAGATGAGCACCGTGCAGGCGAACACCGGCGCGACCAGCGCCCAAATGGACCAGCTGCGTGCCGCCGCCATCGAAGCAGGAGCATCGACCGTTTATTCCGCTTCGGATTCCGCCGACGCGATCAACGATCTCGGCAAGGCCGGCATGAGCGTCACGGATATTCTCACCGGCGGTTTGTCTGGCGCTTTGAATCTGGCCGCGTCCGATGGAATGGCCGTTGGTGATGCCGCCGAATACATGGCCAACGCGTTGAGCATGTTCCACCTGAAGGGGTCTCAGGCTTCCCAAGTGGCCGATACTTTGGCGGCTGGCGCCGGCAAGGCCGTCGGCAATGTCTCCGATTTCGGCGAGGCGTTGAACAACTGCGGCGCGCAGGCGAACAGTTTCGGCATGAACATTCAGGAAACCACCGGCGTACTGGCGTTGTTCGCACAGAACGGCACCATCGGCGCCGAAGCCGGCACCCAATTGAACAGCATGCTGATGAAACTGGCCGCACCGTCCACCGAAGCGTCCAACACGATGAAGGAATTGGGCATCAGCGCATATGACGCTCAACATCATTTCGTCGGCATGGCGAACTTCGCCGGACAGTTGCAGAAGGCCGAAAAAGGCTTGACCGACGAGCAGCGCAACCAGGCGAACGCGACCATCTTCGGCAGTTACGCGATCAAGGCCGCGAATTATCTTTACGAGGCGGGCGAGTCCGGTGTCAACAAGTGGACGAAGGCCGTCTCCGAAAGCGGGTACGCCGCCGAGCAGGCGGCTGCGAAGAACAACAATCTCAAGGGTGATCTGGAGAATCTTGGCGGTTCGATGGAATCCTTGATGATTTCCGTCGGCGAGGGCGCTCAGGGGCCTTTGCGCAAGATGGTGCAGGGGTTGGATACGCTGGTTGACGCGTTCGCCGGTTTGCCGTCAGGCGTGCAGCAGACGCTCGTGGTCATGGCATCATTGGCCGGCGTGTTCGGAGCCGTGCACAAGGCCGCAGGCAATCTCAACGGCAGCACCAGCACGATGGCCAACAATATCGGCTTGGCCATCGACCCGATCCAACGCGTCAAGACCGCTTTGGCTTCCGCGCAGACCGCCTTCGAAATGTTCCGCGCATCCGGTATGAGCGCGCAGGAACAGTTGGAGACGTTCGGCACGAGCGCCAGCAGAGCCGAACTGAAGACCGCTGGTTTCAAGGCTGTCGGCAGCAGTGTGATGAGTTTGCTCGGTGGACCGTGGGGCATCGCGCTGACGGTGGCCGGCGTGGCGTTATCGGCTTTCATTTCTCAGCAGCAGAAGGCTAAGGCGGCATCCGAGCAGCTGGAAAGCGCCCTGGAGTCCGGTTCGGATGTCGCGTCCGAAATCGCCGGAGCCTATCAGGATATGAGCAGTGGCGGCGTCAAGTTGACCACATGGCTTGACAAAGCGGGTATCAGCCTGACCGACATGACCAGCGCAGCCATGGGCAACGAAGCCGCTTTGAAGCGCGTCAACAAGCAGATCAAGGAAATCGACAAGCCCGGCATTGGCGCAACTGCGGCATCCGCCATCAAAAAAGCCCTGAAAGAGGAATCAAAGGCCTACGATGATGCTTCCAAGAAGGCCAATGAGAAAAGCAAGGCAGCCAAGAACGCGGTAGATGCTGACGGAAAGTCTGCCGCCGCCGCGAAGGATGCCGCCAATGCGAACAAAGAGCTTGGCTCTTCCGCTTCGGACGCGTCGGATGAAATCGACGACCTCGTGAAGTCTCTGTTCGGCCTGGAGTCCGGCAACCTGACTGCAGATCAGGCAGTCGACCAGCTGAACCAGAAGATCGGTGAACTGTCCGACACCTGCAAGGACAACGGCATGGTGTTCGACCAGAATGGGGATCTGCTTGACCGTTTTTCCGAGAAGGGTACGAAGACCAAGCAGGCTTTGGAGGACATCGCCAGCAGTGCCCAGAATGCTGCGGAGAAGATTCTCAAGCAGGGCGAGAGCACCGGTTTTAGTAGCGGTGAGATCGAACGCGCGAACGGCGTGCTGCAGGACGCGCGTGACGCGATCATCCGGCAGGCCGAAGCCTCGGGCATGAGCGAACAGGCCGCTAACGCCTTGGCAGACCGTTGGGGTCTGAGTTCCGACAGAATCAAGGCTTCCATCGACAACATCAAGAAGACCGCCGACAACAACAAGGCGAAGCTTGACGTTGACGATTCCAAAGCCAAGTCGAAGACCAAGGGCGCGGAAACCAACCTTGACAAATTCAGCAAGAAGATAGCGAAGGCCAAGCTCGACGCCGACGCCAAGAAGGCCACGGCCAGCGCCAAGAAGGCGCGGAAGATGATGGACGACTTCGGCAAGAAGCACGTCAAAGGCACCATCGACGCGACCGACAAGGCATCCAAGAAGGCGAACACCGCCTCCAAGAACATCGGAAAGCTCAATGGCAGGAAGGCCACAGCCAGCCTCGACGCGAAGGACAACGCCTCGCCGAAGGTAGACAAGGCCAACGCGAAGAAACTGTCAAACAAGCGCAACGCCTTGGATTCCATCGACAGGGCAACGCCGAAGACGAACGCCGCGAACGCGAAGAGGCTCGACAACAAGAAGAACACCCTCAATTCGACCGACAAGGCCGGACCGAAGGTCGATGCCGTCAACCGCAAGAAGCTGAACGACAAGAAGAGCACCGCCTCGGTCAACGACCAGGCGACTCCGGTGCTCCGCTCCATCAACAACTTCAAGATCGCGGACAAGAGCTTCACCGTCACGGAGAAGACGAAGACGGAGGGTGGCTACACCGGTGGAATGTTCACCGACGGCACCTTCCAGCAGTTCGCCGGAGGTGGCATGTTCTCCGGCTACGTGGATCCGGCATGGGCGCCCGGCAATGGTTTGAGCGACAGCGTGCACCTGCTCAACGCGCGTCTCGCCGCGGGCGAATACACGCACCGAGCGTCGGCCGTCGACTATTACGGGCTTGATGTCATGCGCGCCATTAACGAGATGCGCATCCCGCGTGAGGTGTTTTCCACCTCGCGTGACATGCCGATTGTGGTCAAGGTCGAAATGCCCGCCGATGCGGCACAGACCACGGTCAATATGCCGATGAAGGTCGTCGTGGCCGATCAGCCAAGCGTCAGCGGAACGATCATCGGCAATAAAGTCATGGCCGCAGTGAGGAGAGGAAGATGAGCGACGTCATCCTTACCGCCAACGGTACATCAGTCACATTGCACGGTGGTCAATTCGACGGATTCGGCATCGCATTGACGGGCCTGTCCGGCTGGTATGCCACGCCTGACGCCAAGGTCACCGTCACCTCGCGTGGCCAAGGCGATGGTGGACATGACATCGTCTCTGACGACATCATGTACGATGCACGAGTGGTCACGGTCGGCTACCGTGTCATCGCCGGCAGCGACCGCGGAGAGGCTCTGAGGCAGTTATCACTGCTTGACAACCTCGTCCACGGTCTCGTCACATGCCACGTTATCGACGAAGGGCAGGACACCTACTGTAGTGGAGGATATTATGTCCGGTCTCTTGAGCAGAAGATCCAGAATCCGCTTTGGCAGAACCTTTCCGGCGACATCACTCTTGTTTTCGAGCGTCCGGAACGCTTGTCATCGACTCCTCAGCGCTATCAGCTGTTGCCGTCGATTGAATCGGACCACGTTGGCCTTTCCTACGGCGATTCCGGCAAGGGCTTGGCCTATCCGCTGTCCTATGGAAAAGCGGCCGTGGATGCGCGTAACGTGTGCACGCTCACAAACAATGGCAGCTCCCGCGCGTATCCCGTTTTCACCGTGCAGGGCCCTTGGCCCAGCGGCGTGCAGCTTACTTTCCCCGGCCTTGGCATGAGTCTGGATTATGCGGAGTCGGTCGGCAACGTTCCGCTTGTCTTGGATTCCCGCTCGCGCACGGCGAGCATCGGCGGCTTGGATGTGAGCAGGAATCTTCGCCAGCGTGGTTTTCCGAACGTCCAGCCGGGCGGCTCGCTGGCGGTGAACCTGCAATCCATCGGCAATGGGTATGTGAGCATCGAATGCCATGACACCTACATGTGATTTAAGGAGAGATTATGACCACCGCTTTGGGCATCGCCCCGGATAGTACAGGCAAGGGAGTGGACCCGCTGACACATCGTCAGGTCATCAAAGCGCATTGGGAGAACACCGGCATCATCTGCGGACTGGATGTTTCGGGCCGCAGCGATCTGCGGTATGACGTCGCGCAGGGTGTGGCCGTCTGCTCACGTGGCAATGCGGACGGATATACGGAGGCTTATTGGGGTGGCGGTCAGTCACCCGCCGTGGGTGCTGGAGACCCGTCGAATCCACGCATCGACGTCATCTGGCTCAAGGCCAATGACATCAGCCAAGGCGACTCGAACAATGCCGTCGTCTCCGGTGTGACGCAGGGCACGCCATCAGCGAATCCCGTCGCCCCGTCCCTGCCTGCCGGATGCACGCGGCTGATGAGCATGAGGATGCCTGCCGGTGCCTCGTCCACGCAGTCGGCCACGCCGGTGGACACGCAGGATTACGCCATACCGCATGGCGCGAGTCTTGGCGTGCTCGCGCGAATCGCCGAGAACAAGGACCTTCAAGCCTCGTCCAATCCCGCGTATACGGCTCCTTTCCTGCTCGGCACTTTCAAGATGCCGACCGACCGCAACCTGCTGCTGGCCGTGTATGCCTGTGTCTCCACTGCGAAGAAGGACGGCTCCAAGGGTGTCGCCACGGTGCGTTTCATCGTCGACGGGAGACTGTACACCACGAGGAAAATCGAATACACGGATTCTTGGAAGACGCATGAATGCACATGCTCACTCCAGCTCGCGAAAGGCTCGCACACCATCGGAGTCGCGATGTTCAACGAGCAGGGGGCGGGCTACGTCACCCATTACGGGGCCAAGGACAATGGCGACAATTATGTTGGCCGCGTGCTCGTGGTCAAGGACGAGGGGGTGGCCCGGTGACGTGGCGCGCGTGCCTGTGCGATACGATGACGGGATTGCTCGCACAGCAGATCGACATTCCAAGCTTCACATGGTCGATGACGGTATCCGATTCGAGCTTCAGCACGACGAAGAGCAAGGATGTGGGCGAGGACGAGGTGTCCGGCCTGCAATTGCCGTGGAAGCAGATTCCCGGCTCCACGCCGACCGCCCGCGCGGACGCGCTGATGTGCGGCAAGCGCGGGCTTGTGCTCTTCTGGCGCAGTGATCTGGACGATGACTCATCGCTCGGCACGCCGATCCTGGGCGGCGTCTTCGGCGTCCGGTCAAGCACGCCGAATGACGTGAGCATCCCGCTTGACAGTCTCATGACGGTGCTTGGCGACAGGATCCTCGCGCATGAGGGCGGCTTCGGCACCAATTCCGCGCATACCGCGCCCGACGGCTTTTCTTGGCAGGGATTGTCCTTGCGTGCGATCGCGTGCGAGGTGATCCGCCAGTGCACGAGCGTCAAGCCGGGCGGCATGCTGCCGATCGACCTCCCTTGGCTCGGCGAGAAGGGTAATCATCAGCGGATGGACTATCAGGATTGGGATGTGCAGAACCAGTCGTGCAGGCAGATCCTGTCGAAGCTCGCGAACGTGGTCGTCGGGCCGGACATGCAGTTCCGGCCTTACTTGGCGGATTCGCAGCATGTGCGCTACCGCTTCGAAGCTGGGTCGGATGGTGACGTGTATCTCGGCCAGAAGACGGTGCATTCGCTTGCCTATCATCCGCTTGGCGGCAGCCTGGAAGACCTCAAGGTCGATAGGATGGCGCCCACGCAGAGGGTCTACGCGACTGGCGCGGGGTCGGATAAGGCGACCATGTGCTGTCTGGCGGAGGACCTGACCCTATGCCGCCGCAGCGACCCATGGCCCTTGCGCGAGGGGACCTATTCGGATTCGGACGCGAAGAATTGGGATGTGCTGAAATCCCACGCGCAGGCCAAGCTCGCGGCCAATTCCAAGCCCCTCATGCAATTGAGCGGCACCATCAACGCGAACGACGTGGACGCTTCCGGCATGCCGTTGCATGCGCTCGGCACCTTCTGGCCCGGCGAAATCTTTGAAATTTCCATCACTGGCTATCCCGACCTTCCGGACGGATTGTACCGTCAGCGGCTCATGAAGATGAGCGGCGACCAGACGGGCAAGGTCACACTCTTGTTTGATATCTGCGAGGACCCCTGCACCTGACGCATGGGTCCTCTCTATTTTGGAGGTTATGACTCATGGCATCGCATGGCGAGATCAATCCGAGCGACATCGACCTGCTGCTCGGCACGAGCCTCAACGCTTTGGAGGTCGCGAACGGCCTGCTCACCCGCAGGAGCGGCGATGTGTGGATCGACACCGGCGACGGCAAGGGCGTCCTCGCCGGTGCCGGCGCGGCCGACGGCATCAACAGGGTCGACGAGGACGGCAACCAGTCGCCGCTCGTGGACACGAGCGGAATCGACAAGGCCGCGCGGGACGCGCGGAAAGCCGCCGATGACGCCGCCGCGAAGGCGGATGATGCTATCAGACAGGGCGAGCAGATACGCCGGGACGCCCAGGCGGGCATCGACGACGCGCGCAGGCAGGCGCAGGATGCCGCCGCCAAAGCCGACAAGGCGCGCTCCGATCTGCAGGCCGAGGTGGACGCGAACAGGAAGGCCGCCGACACGGCGATTGCGGCCGTGGATGCGAAGGCCGACAAGGCGCAGTCCGATCTGGAATCGCAGACGACGGCGCTCAAGGAGGGCATCGCCAACGTGGATGCGAAGGCGGAGCAGGTCAAGGCCGATGCGAGCAAAATCTCGCAGAGGGTGGATGCCGGCAAGGCCGAGCTCGACAAGAGCGTGGGCGATCTGGACGCGCGCGTGTCAGGCCTGTCCGGCAAAGGCGATCAACTGGCCGGTCGGATCACGGACATCAAAGGCACCGTCGATGGACAGCAGACGCAGCTCAAGGAATTCGACCAGCGGCTGACCGGCGAGATCACACGTGGCGACACGACGGTCAAAAGCGTGACCGAATTGAAACAGACCGTGACCGGCATCTCGTCCACCGTCTCGCAGACCGCGAAGACCGCGTCGGACGCGTTGAGCAAGGCGTCGCGGGTGGAGCAGACCGCGGACGGCATCAGAACCACGCTGAGCGAGGACTACACGAACACGAAGGACATGGAACTGAAGTATTCCACGAAGACCGAGCTCGAGCAGACCGCCGACGGCCTGCGCTCGTCCATCACGTCCGTGAAAAGCACGGCGGAAGGGGCGGTGGAGAAAGCCAACAGCGCCCAGGAGACCGCCGACGGCGTGAAACGCACGCTCACGTCCGACTACACGAGCGCGAAGGACGCGGATCTGAAGTATTCCACGAAGACCGAATTGGAGGCCACGAGCGAATCATTGTCCTCCTCGCTGTCCTCGGTCAGACGGACCGCCGACGGTGCCGTGACCGCCGCTTCCAAGGCCCAGCAGACCGCCGACGGCGTGAGCCTGGACCTGTCGAAGAACTATCAGTCCAAGGCGCAGGCCGACGCCACGTATGCGACCCGGACGAGCCTGAAGGCCACTTCGGACTCTTTGAGCGCTAGTATTTCGTCGACCGCGAAGACCGCACAATCCGCGGTGGACAAGGCCACCAGTCTCGAAGCGAATCTGAACGGGTTCAAAACGACCGTCAGCCAGACGTACACCACCAAGGACGATCTCGACAAGCTGTCTGTCGGCGGGACGAATCTGATAAAGGGGACTTCCGGCAATTGGTCCGATTGGATTGTGATAACACCGAATGCCTCAAACTTCTGCAAGGTCCTTGCCACCGTCGACACTCCCGATGGCCTTGCGGAAGGCGCGGACTACACCACTCAGATCGACATCGAATTTGCGGATGTCGCAAGCACTGGCGGGCATGCCGCATTAGCCCTCACACAGGGTACTGTGGATGGATCGTGGAGTGACGTGTTCAACGTGTTCGCCGATTCGCTCCTGACCCGGCAGACACCTGTGAATGCCGTCTATCATCTGTCCCGGACGAACAAAGCTCGAAAATCGAATACCGCAAACCGAAAGTTTCAGCTCGGCATCCGATGCGACTGGTTTGCGTCCGGAAAGTTCAGGTGGCGGCGGATCAAGGCCGAGAAGGGATCCAAGGCCACGGATTGGAGTCCCGCACCGGAAGACCTCCAGCCCGCTGGCGATTATTCGACCAAGTCGGAATTGACGCAGACCGCGGATTCCATCAAGACGCAGGTGGCCGAGGTGTCGAAGACCGCGTCCGGCGCGATGAGCAAGGCCACCACGGTGGAACAGACCGCCAACGGCCTGTCCACCAGGATCACCGCCCAAGGCAAGACGCTGGATGCCACGACAAAGACCGCGAACGAGGCCAAGTCGACCGCTGACAGTAACAAGCAGACCATTTCACAGGTCAAAACAACCGCCGACGGAGCCGTGAGCCGCGTGAGCTCGCTCGAACAGAACCTCGACGGTTTCGAATCCACTGTCGCCAAGACCTACCAGCCCAAGGACGGCATGTCGGCTTACGCCACCACCAGTGCGCTGAAACAGACTTCCGACAGCATCACCGCCCAGGTGGCCGAGGTGTCGAAGACCGCTTCCGGAGCGATGAGCAAGGCGACCACGGTGGAACAGACCGCCAACGGCCTGTCCACCAGGATCACGGAGCAGGCGAAAACGCTTGGCGTGACCGTTAAGACCGCGAACGAGGCCAAATCGACGGCCGATTCCAACAAGACCACCATCAGTCAGACCTCGAACCTCGTCAACGCGGCGCTTGCAGGTGACAACCTCATCACCGACGGCGGTTTCGAATCCACCGCATGGTGGATGGGCCTCAAGGCCCCATTCCGGCTTTCGAACGGGTCGTTCTACCACGGCGCGCATGTCCTGGTCTGCGAGGCGGCCACCGGAGACAACCGATGCCCGTTGACCCATGCGAAAGGCATGGTTGGGACAGCCACCGCGATAACGGTCACCAAGGGACGCACGTATCGCCTGTCGGGCTACTGCGCCTGGTACGGGTCGGTCCCGTCGAACGTCAATCCGGGCGGTGACAAACTCAGATTGGCAAAACCAGACGGAACATGCATCGCCGCGGCTCAATGCAGCAAATCGACATCATGGTCGGAGACACATGTCGATTGGACATGCCCGCCGGATGGGTCGATCACTTCGGTCCGGATCGAAGTCGTGCACCAGGCCAATGGCACCATTCTGTGGGATGATGTCTCGTTCCGGGACATCACCGAGGCCGCCGCGACATCGAACCGTGTGGCTTCCGTCGAACAGAACCTCAACGGGTTCAAAATCTCGGTGGCGGACACGTACCAGCCGAAGTCCGGCATGGGCGGCTATGCGACGCAGTCGCAGCTGACGCAGACCGCGAATCAGATTCGCGGCGAAGTGAGCGAGAAATACCAGTCCAAGGACGGTATGGGCTCTTACGCCACGAATTCCGCCTTGACGCAGAAGGCGAATGAGATCACAGGCAAGGTGCAGGAGGTCGCCAAGACCACCCAAGGCAACACGACCACCATCAGCCAGGTCAGCCAGAAGGCCGACAAGATCAACACGACCCTGTCGCAGAAGATCGACGGCAAGGCCGACGTGAGCCGCGTCAGCTCATTGGAACAGAATCTCAGCGGTTTCAAGACCACTGTGGCGCAGTCGTATCAGCCGAAAGGTGATTATCCGACCCGCTCCGACATGCAGTCCAGCGTCAGCCAGACCACGTCCTCGATTAAAAGCGAGGTCGCGAACACATACACCACGGCGGCCGCGACCGAGGCGTTGAGGAAGGGCTCGACACGCACGTTCACGATGGGTGGCGCGAATGGCAAGGCGAAATGGGTGAAACTCGGCTATCTCACCAGCAACGGAGACAGTTCGAGCGTCCTACTGCACGTGTACTCCGGCGACGGATACAACGGTCTGGCCAGTCAGAACGCGGAGTTCGAGATCTTCGTCAAGGACGGCTGGCAACAGTCGCCGTCCGCCACGGGCGCGTTCGGCGTGAGCGTGAGCCGCATCCGCGACGCCGACGATGTGAAGGTCAAGGTCATGGCGCTCAGCTCGACCACCTGCGACATCTGGGCGTACCTGCCATGGGCGTATTGGAACGGGCACTACACGTTGCAGGGCGACTACAAGTCGTGGCAGGATGGTCCGAATTGCGGTGGCACGAGGATACAGGACGCGGAGCCCACGAACGGCACCGCTCAGAACCTCGCCTACGACACGCTCAGCACGCGCAGTTATGTTGACCAGACGTCGCAGAAAGTCGCGCTGGGTGTCGTGCAGAATTATCAAGGTTCTGACGGTTCCGGGCTTGCCACGAAGTCGGACATCACGGCCGCGAAGACCAGCATCACCAGCACGGTCGCCAGCACGTATGCCACGAAAACCGGCGTCACACAGGAGATCGGCTCCAAGATCACGCAGAACAACAATTCGTGGGAAGCCAAGTTCTACAGCAAAACCGAGACCGATTCGAAGGACTCCGCCGTGGCGAAGACGTCCATGACGGGAGTGCGCGTCGAATACGCGTTGGCGGCGAGCAGCACGACCGCGCCCACGTCCGGATGGAGCACGACCGCACCGGCATGGCAGTCGGGCAGATACATGTGGCAGCGGACCGTCACCACACTGGGCGACGGCACATCCAAAACGACCGCGGCAACATGCATCACCGGTGCGACCGGTCAAACGGGACTGACTGGAGCGACAGGCAATGGTGCTAAGAGCATCACGCCCGAATACTACCTGTCCACCAGCGCGACCACCCAGACGGGCGGCTCGTGGAGCCCGAACATGGCATGGTCGAGCGGCAAATACCTGTGGACCAGATCCAAATGCGTGTGGACCAACGGCACGACCACCACCACGACACCGGTATTGGCCGACGCGCTCAACAACGCCAACACCACCGCCAGCCAGGCGGCAAGCAAGGCACAGAACGCGCAGGACCGTGTCGCCGCGTTGGAACCATGCATCCAGATGACGTCGGACGGCGTGCAGGTCGGCAAGAAAACGAACGGCGTGTTCACCGGCCCATCCGCTTTGGTCGGCACCGACGGCGTCTTCCACGTGAAAAACAAGAACCCAGCCAATAAGATCGTGGACGTTGTCGAGCTCGGGCAGGATAAACTGATCATCAAGTCGAATACTTCGCGAAGTGGTGACGATTTCCTAGACCGTTTAATCATGGGCCCCTTTGGCGATGACCATTTCGCGATCCATATTAGGCCGCTGCTAGACGGTGACGGGTCCCCCTCATCTGAGCCGGAACAAATGTGGCAGACTGGATGGCAGAACTTCACTTTAGGCAAAGGGTGCAGTCCGGCCGACTTTATTCAATATGGATATCGCGGCGGCTGCCTGCGGTTCCGTGGGCGCGTCAAAACCACAATCGATGGAGACAACAGCCTCTTCGAAAATCCCGGCACCTTAAGACTGTGGCGGTCGAGTCTGAACAGGAACTTCCTACTACCCGCCTACCGGAACAATACGCTCAATTGGACCAATGCGTACATTCCAGCAAACAGTTTGCAGGTGAAGATCCACGGTATATGGGACTGGGTGTCACTCGACCAGCTGAGCATCGCACAATGATCCAAAACCACCATAAACCAACCAAGGAGGACGATATGTCTGACGAAAACAATGAACCCACCGGGACCACGGCGAATGTGGAGGACGGCATCCTCGACCTGCGGCCGCCGAAAGGCAGCCTCATCCGCCAACTGCTGCGCTTGGGCCTGACGTTCGACCACAAGGACGCGGACGGTGAGACATGGTGCGACTATTCGCGTGGTGTCACCGCCACCTTCACGGACCGGCAGGCCACCGAAGCCACCATCGCGGACATGGACACCAAGGACTCGCAGGCGATCACCGTCGAGCGGCTCGCGCAGGTCAACGAGATCAAGACATGGCGCAGCGATGGGGCGTCCGACTGATGTTCCCACCCGACCTTTTCTCCAGCACTGAGTTCTGGACCGCGTCCGTGGTCGCCCTGGTCGGCGGCGGGGGAGTGGGCGCCATCATCGGCGCCGTCTCCAGCCGCCGCAAGGACACCGCGCAGATCGCCGCCCAAGCGTGCGACATCCTGACCGACAGCGTCATCAAGCCATTGCGCGAGCAGGTGGACTCGCAGGAGGAGCAGATCCAACACCTGGAATCACAGCAGCGGAAATATTTCGTCCTGGCGGCCTACACCCGCTCGCTTTTCCACTGGCTCCAGACCTTCTGCGAGATCATCGAGCCTGGTTTCCTGGCGAATCATCCGAAGCCCCATCTGCCCGACGAATTGCGGGCCGACATCGCACCCGAAACGTTGGAGGACTGAGTGACGCATGCCCTGATTTCGCTGTGCACGCTCATTGTCCTGCTGGCGGTCATCTCACGACAATAACCATTTCAAGGCCATCTCTTCGGAGGTGGCCTCCCTTATTAAAGAGGCAAAATATGGCAGACCATGCCACCAAAAACAACACCACCAATAATCTTCCCGGTCTGACAGCCGAGCGCGTCAAGGCCGGAGTGACTATCGTCGTAACCCTCTACGCGCTGGTCAACGCCGGCCTGTCCTTGGCCGGCATCAATCCGCTGCCTTTCACCGATGAGCAGGTGAGCGCTTCAATCTTCGGCGTCATCGGCATCGGCGGCACCATCTACGGATGGTGGAAGAACCAGAACATCACCAGTGCGAGCCTTGCTGGCCAGCAGCTCGTGGACGCGCTGAAGAAGGAGGGTGTGGTCAATGGCATCACCGCCGCGAAGAGCGCGGCCTTGAGCGCGGCTTCCGCCGTGGCCAAGACCACGCCGAAGACCGCCGCCGCCAGCGCCGATACCGCCGACACCACGGGTGAGACCGTCTCGGATTCCGCCGACCTCAATCCGGGCGGTAACCTCTGATGACCGGCGCAAGCTTCGCAAAATGGCGCGGCAGCCCGAACCACTACAACGGCCGCAACGGATTGCACGTCGACCACATCACCCTGCACATCATGGTCGGCAGGCTCGCGGGCACGGACTCGTGCTTCATGCGCTCCAGCTTCCAAGCAGCCAGCCATTACGGGGTCGGCGGCGACGGGAGCGTCTACCAGTGGGTCGACGAGGCGAACGGCAGCTGGGCCGACGCCAACTGGCAGAGCGATTGTTCGGGCATCACCATCGAGCATGAGGGCGGCATGGACGGCATCCCCGTCACCGACGCCGAGGTCGAGGCCAGCGCACGACTCTGCGCCGACATCGCCCGACGATACAACTGGAAGACCCTCTGGCACGACGCCAGCGGCAACCGGCACGGCAACATCGTCCTGCACCGAGAGGTGCCGGGCACCGACCACTACGGGTGCCCCGACAGGTGCGTCAACGCGCTGCCGGTGGACCGGATAATCGCAAGAGCAAACGAACTATTAGGAGGTGCCGCAATGGCATTGACGGATGAGGACATCATGAAGATATGGACGCACAAGCTCCCGAACGGAGCCTGTGTGAGGGACTGCCTGTCGCCGGCGATCCAGGACGTGTTCGCCATGCACGATAAAGGCCTGACCGGCGGGACGTGGCTGCACAAGCTGCCGAACGGCAGGTACGCGAGGGATGTGATCAGCGACGCGACCAGCGACGTCATCCGTCTCCACGACACGATGATCCCGCAACTGACGGCGCAGGTCACCGCCCTGACCGCGGCGGTCAAGACCCTCGCCGAAAGCAAGGGCGCCGACCCCGACCAGATCGCCGCCGCCGTCGAGAACGCCGTGAAGGCCAAGCTCGATAAACTCAAGATCACCGTGACCGACGGACAGTGATTAACTTTCGGGCGCGGAAATCAAACTCGCGCCCGAAAATCAAGCATCGCCCCTCTCCCGGCATCACGCTGGGGGAGGGGCGTTTTCGTGTTTATTCGGTCTTGTGCTTGCGTGGCCTGCCGCCGCCGACGCCACGACCGGGGCGCTGCGCGTTCCATTGGTCGATGGTCTCGGGGAGCCAGCCGCGCGTGCGGCCGATGGTTACGTCCGGCTCGGGCAGGTCGTAGGAGGCGGCGTTGGCGACGCCGAGGCGTTCGGAGACCTGTTTGATGCCGAGGTATTCAGTCGTCATCGTCCCTCCTGTCCATGATGAGCGTGGCGATGCTCCAGATTCCCGCCGCGAGTCCGAACAGTCCGGCCTGCCATGCTTTCCCGGCGCAGCCGAGCGAGAGCGATGTCAGGCCGCATACGATGCCGCATACGGCGAACAGTGTGCTTGTCTTCATGATGGGTCATGAAATAGGATGGAACCGGAGGGTTCCGGGCAGTAGGAGTGCTCGGAACCCTCTTGTCATCTGCCGTGCCTAGGCGGCTTTCTGAGCGAGATGACCAGCGCCGCCAGTGCGATGATGTTGCTTGTCACCGAGCTGATGGCGTTTACGATGTCCGTCCATTTCATGTTCACCTCCTTTCCTTTGTTGACATAAACTAGTGTATCAAATATATATAAGTAATGCAAGCCGAAACATGAAAAAACACGAGAAAAAATCAGCGGATTGATAGGCTCGACACCATGTAAGGTTGGAAATGGACAGAGATGGAGTCGATTACGGACCTGCCTTCACCGCTCTAGCTGTTTCACGACGTCAAAAAAATAGCCGATTTTCATATATTTGAGACAGTGCAGAGGTGGTAGCCTGAGTGGTAAATCATCACGCAGGCATATAAAAAGCCAATAAATAGAACGGTTTTCAGAGAATCAGCGATATTTCTGCTGGACGAACAGCCATACGAAAAGGTAAACGGCCAGGGACACGACGATCGGTACGGCCACGGCGACGCCGTCATTATGCACGATGGAATTGGCCGCATCGGCCATCGACAGAATGACCGAACCCGATGAGAACGAGTTGAGCAGAGACGCGAACACGCCGCGTTTACGCCCCATCATGGCATTGGTGTCGTTTTGCACGATCTGCTCCTGATTGTGCTCCACTTGCCTGCGTGCCTGGCTTTCATCGCCGACAAGCAGGTTCTCCAACACTTTCGACACGTTGTCGGATTGCGCTGTGCCATCCTCCTGCACGGTTGCGGACGGGGAACTGGCGTTCACCGACCATGTCGACGAACTGTAGGCGACACCGAACACCGAAGCGAACAGGCAGATGACGACTATCATCCAATAGTGTCTCTTATAGGCTTTCCTTGCATTGGCCTTCATGCCTTTGCGATCCATGCAGGCCTCCCTTCTTCTCGTCAAGGAGATTCCATTTTCGATTTTAACCGGCATGTTCCGTGATCGCTTTGATAAAAACATGGAAAACGGCACACGCGGCTGTCTGTGTCTTCTGCGAAACTGTAGGGTGCGTAAAACGCGGTAATGTCCACAATTCGATAGGGAGAAAGCACAGTTATGGCTCACGTCATCGATTTCAAGGAGGCCGGTTTCGATTCCGTCCTCGATGAACTGGAATGGCGCGGGTTGATTTCCCAGTCCACTGACAGGGATCGACTCGCCGAAGCGTTGAACGGAGAGCCCATCACCTATTATTGCGGCTTCGATCCGACCGCCGCCTCCCTGCACATCGGCAACCTCGTTCAGCTCATCAACATGCGCCACCTGCAGGCCGCAGGACACCATCCGATCGCGTTGGTCGGCGGCGCCACCGGCCTGATCGGAGATCCGCGCCAGTCGGGCGAACGCACGCTCAACCCGAAGGACGTCGTGGCCGGCTGGGCCGATCGTCTGAAGAAGCAGATCGGCGGCATCCTCGAGACCGAAGGCAGCAATCCGGTGCGTTTCGTGTCCAACTACGATTGGACCGCTTCGATGAACGTCATCGACTTCCTGCGTGACGTCGGCAAGAACTTCCGTATGGGCACCATGCTCGCCAAGGACACCGTGGCCCGTCGCCTCAACTCCGAGGAAGGCATCTCCTTCACTGAGTTCAGCTATCAGGTGCTGCAGGGCAACGACTTCCTGCACCTGTTCGACGAGTACCATTGCGTGCTGGAGATCGGCGGCTCCGACCAGTGGGGCAACCTCACCTCCGGTCTGGATCTGATCCACAAGGTGCGCGGCGTGGACGTGAACGTGTTCACCAGCCCGATCATCACCGACGCGCAGGGCAAGAAGTTCGGCAAGTCCGAAGGCAACGCCGTCTGGTTGGATGGCACGATGCTCAGCCCCTACAAGTTCTACCAGTTCTGGTTCAACCGTCCCGACAGCGAGATGGAGAACCTGCTCAAGGCGTTCACCTTCCTGCCAAAGGCCGAAATCGAACGGCTTATCGAGGAAAGCAAGACCAATCCGGGCGCGCGTGAGGCGCAGCGCACCCTCGCATGGGAGGTCACCAGCTTCGTGCATGGCGAGGAAGCCACTCGCCAGGCCATCGAAGCTGCCGGCGCGTTGTTCGGACGTGGCGGCGATCTGGCGGACATCGATGAGTCCACGCTTGAGGCCGCTATCGACGGCATGAAGGTCGATGGGGAATTCGCCAAGGTCGCAGCCGGCGACCGTGTGGCCGAGGCTGGTATGAAGGCAGGCCTGTTCAAGTCGATTTCCGAGGCGCGCAAGACCATCAAGTCCGGTGGCGTGTACCTCAACAACACGCGCGTGGAGGATGAGGAACAGACGTTGCAGGAAGGTGACTTCCTGCATGGTCGTTTCGTGCTCATCCGCCGCGGCAAGAAGGCGCTCGGCGTCGTCGAACAGGCGTGAGACGCATAGGCAATCGTAAGTAAATAATCGCAAGTATCTCAAGACCAATAAGGAACAGCATGGCAGAAGAACAGCGCGGATCGCGCGGCAAGTCCTACGGCAACCACAAGTCCTACGGCTCGGGCAGGCCGGGTAACCGCGGTGGCAAGGGATTCAAGCCGCGCGGCAACGGCGGCAAGTCCTACGGACACAAGTCCGGCGGCTTCCACAACGATGACCGTAAGGGCGGATATCGCAAGGGCAATGGCGGCGGATACCGTCGTGGCGACCGCGATTTCCATCGCGATGGCGAAGGCGAAGGTCAGGAGCGTCGTTTCCACAACGGTCCGCGCAAGTTCAACCGCGATGGCGAGCGTCGTGACGACCGCCGCGGCGGCTATCGTGGCAATCGCGGCGACAATCCGCGCTACCAGCGTGATGGCGAGCGTTCCGGTTTCCGCCATGATGACCGTCGCGATGGCGAGCGTCGCAATTTCCGTCATGACGGTGACCGTCGTGACTTCCGCCGTGACGATGGTGAGCGTCGTGGCGGCCGCAATTTCCACAAGGACGGCGATCGCAGGGACTTCCGCCGCGATGACCGCCGCGGGGAGCGCCGTGATGGCGAGCGTCGTAATTTCCGTCGTGATGATCGTCGTGACGGCGATCGCAGGGATTTCCGCCGTGACAACCAGCGTCGTGACTTCCACAAGGATCGCGACCAGCGTCCGGAAGGCGAGGAGCGCCGCGAATTCACCCGTGAAGAGAAGATGGAGTACCGCGAGGCGAAGCGTGGTGAATACCTGTCGAAGCCACGTCGCAATTCCGACGGCACGATGAGCTTCCCGTCGCAAAACCCGTACACGCATCGTCGCCCGGGCGAGCCGAAGATGCCGAAGGGCATCGAGTGGAGCATGCTGTCCACCGATGACCGTGAGCGTCTGCGTGGCCTGTCCAAGGAACATGCGGAGAACATCGGCCTGCACATCCTCGCCGCCTACACGCTTGAGGAAAGGGATCCGGAGCTGGCGCTCGAACACGCCAAGTGGGTGGCGCATCAGGCTTCCCGTATTGATTTCGCGCGTGAGACCCTTGCGTTCGTGGCCTACCGTCAGGGCGATTACAAACTGGCCCTGCGTGAGTTCCGCACCGCGTTCCGCATGAACGGTTTCCTTGACTATCTGCCGTTCATCGCCGACTGCGAGCGTGGTATGGGCGAGCCGAAGAAGGCCATCGAAACCGCCATGAGCGATGACGCGAAGTATCTGCGCGGCGAATCCAAGGCCGAGATGTTCCTCGTGTACGCGGGTGCGCTAGGCGACCTCGAACTGTGGAATAAGGCCATTGAGATCGTGCATACGCTGGGCCGTTCCAAGGGTCTGGCCGGCGAATACCGCATGCGTGCGGTGCAGGCCGAACAGTACTTCCTCGAGCAGGCCGGACGCTCCGATGAGGCCGTGGCCCTCGACCAGCTGCTTGACAAGCTTGAGCTGCAGTACGCCGATGCCGAAGAGGACGAGACCTCCGACGATCTGGTCATCGAATACGACATGCAGGAATTGAACGACGAGCTTATGGACAAGCTCGGCATTTCCGAAGATGACGCCCAGTATGCGCCGGAAGACGAGGATGAGGACGATTCCGAGGCCGTCGACGAGAACGGCGAGACCAACGATGAGACCCAGCTTGATGCCGAAGCGGCCAAGGAAGGCGCCGAGTCCGACGACGAGCCTGCCGGTGACGGCGAAAACGCGGGCGACTCCGAAGACGACCAGACTGAGGATGAGGTCGAATCCGCAGCCGATTCCGACAACGAGTGAGGTGCGGCAAAACAATGCTGAAATCCACAACCCGTCCGCTGAGCGAAGCCTACCAGCTGGCGCTGCTTGATCTTGACGGCGTGGTCTACCGCGGCAAGAATCCGGTGGAACATGCTGCAGAGAGCATCCGCAAGGCCGAAGGCCTCGGCATGACGGTGGAATACACCACCAACAATTCCTCCCGACTGCAATCCGTGGTGGCCGACCAGCTTAAGGGCTTCGACCTTGACGTCGAACCATGGCAGGTCATCACCTCGTCCGTGGTGGCTGCCCGTATGGTGGCCCGTGCGGTGCCGCAAGGTGCGAAAGTGTTTGTGCTCGGAGCACAGCATCTGCGTGAGGAAGTCGCCAAGCAGGGTCTTGAAGTGGTTGATTCCGCCGAAGACAAGCCGGTCGCGGCCATCCAAGGCTGGTACCCGGACATGTCTTGGAACCAGATGGCGCAAATCGCCTACGCCGTAGAACAGGGCGCCACGTATTTCGTGACCAACCGCGACCTGACCATTCCGCGTGAGCTGGGCATCGCCCCCGGTTGCGGTTCCATGATCATGGCCGTCATCAACGCCACTGGTGTGGAACCGGTTTCGTCCGCAGGCAAGCCGGAATCCGCCATGTATGACGAAGCCCGACTGCTTGCCGCGCATGATGGTGCCGAACCAGTGGCCAAGGAAGCATGCCTCGCCATCGGTGACCGTCTCGATACCGATATCGAAGCCGGCAATCGTGGCGGCTATGATTCCCTGGCCGTGCTGACCGGCGTCACCAATCCGCATGAGCTGATGTTCGCTCCGGAGCATCTGCGTCCGACCTACATCGCCAAGGACCTGACCGGACTTAACGAGCCGGCCCCCGAAGTCGTGCATGAGGCTGGCGCTTGGAGCTGCCGCGACGTGCAGGCGTGCGTCGACGGCGATCGTCTTTACGTCACCGACATCACCAGCGTCGACGGTCTTCGTGCGGCCTGCGCCGCCATGTGGGATGCGGCGGATCGCGGACACAGCGTCGACGGCATGATCGTGCCGGAATTCCGAATCGCCTGATTGCCGCACGTGCGTATGCGCAACATGAATGACGATTCCGGTGCCGTCGTCCGACTCGACATCGCGCTGGTGGAGCGTGGCGTCACGGACAGCCGCTCCAAAGCACAACGGCTGATCGAATCCGGCAAGGTCCGGGTGAACGGCATCGTCGCATCCAAAGCGTCGCTCAAAGTCACGGCCGCCGACACGCTTGATGCCGATCTGGGAGACGATTACGTCTCCCGTGGAGCCTACAAGTTGGTCGGCGCGTTCGACATGTTCTCCCAGACGGGCCTGCGTTCCGCGGAAGGATTCGATTGCCTCGACATCGGCGCGTCCACCGGCGGTTTCTGCGACGTGCTTCTGCGACGCGGTGCCGCGCATGTGATCGCGCTCGACGTGGGGCACGGCCAGCTTGACCCGCGCATCGCAGGCAACGAGCGCATCATCGAAATGAGCGGCGTCAACATCCGCGACGTCGAAGCGGATGATCTGCCGTACCGGCCAAGCATGATCGTATCCGACGTGTCATTCATCTCGTTGACATACGTGATTCCCGTCATCGCGCGCATCGCCGCGCCCGGCGCACACGTCGTGCTGCTGGTCAAACCGCAGTTCGAAGTCGGCAAAGGCAACCTCGGCAAAAACGGCATCGTGGAAAGCGAAACCTTACGCAAACAGGCGCTCGACACCGTCACCGCCTGCGCGAAAGCCAACGGACTGGATGTGCGCGCCACGGCGGTCTCACCGATCGAAGGCACGCACGGCAACATCGAGTATCTGCTGTATGCAGTGGCGTAAACCGTTTTCCGCCAATCGATAGCGTAAAAATGAAAGGCCGGCGGCCCATATGAAAAATCCCATATGGACCGCCGGCCTTTTGCATGTTCCGTGGGCCTAGCCCCTCAAAAACTTGTCGATCTGATCCTGCTTGCCCATGATGATGAGCTCGTCGTTACGGTGCATAATCAGCTCTTTCGAACCGTATTCGAATTCCTTGCCCGGCGATTTGACACCGACCACGGTGATGCCGAACCGTTCATGTACGCGCGCATCCTCGATGGAGTAACCGACGACATGCGGGGGAGTGTGGATCTTCACCACGCTGTACGCGCCTTCAAGCTCGATGTAGTCCAGATAGTTGCCGGACACCAAGTGCCCTACGCGTTTGCCGGCATCGGTCTCCGCGTTGATGATGTGCCGTGCGCCGATACGCTGCAGAATGCGCGCATGCTCCTTGGACACCGACTTCGCCCAAATGTCGGAGATGCCCGCGTCCAGCAGATTGCCGGCGGTGATGACGGACGCTTCGACGCTGTCGCCGATGGCTACGACCGCCGTGTCGAAATCGGAGGCGTTGATCTGCTCCAACGCCATCACGTCGGTCATGTCGGCCTGCACGGTGGGGATCTGCGACGACCAGCGGTTCACCAGTTCGCCGTCCTTGTCGACGGCGAGCACATCCTGTCCCATCGTATCCAATGTGGTGGCTACGGAACTGCCGAAACGGCCGAGTCCTACCACAAGAACGCTTCTGGTGTTGTTAGCCATGATTGTTCGCGTACCTTTCGATGTTCTGTTCCGGATTCAAGTATAGGAAGTTGCGGGTATAGAAACCGTATCGACGAATCCGCTCAGCCGACCACGATCTGCTCGGTGGGGTAGCGGACCGGCTCCACATTGCGCGGCCTGGAGATCGCGTAGGCGATGGTGAGCGGACCGAGCCTGCCGATGAACATGGTCGCGGCGAGAATGTACAGGACCGCTGGACTAGAAGCGCTGGCCACGCCGACCGAATAGCCTCCCAGACCGAACGCCGAGCAGGTGTCGAACAGCGCGTTGCTCAGCGAGCATCCGGTGATGGCCATCAATGTCATGGACACTATGGTGACGAGTGCCAGACATGAGGTGGTGACGGCCACGGCCGTCATGACGGCTTGCGAATGGATGCGACGATGGAATGCGTTGACGTCATGGCGTCCGGTGAACGCGGCGCGGCAGGTCAACAGAATCACGGCGAATGTGGTGACGCGGATGCCGCCTGCGGTCGAAGTGCTGCCGCCGCCGATGAACATGACGATGGACAGGAACACCTTCGTCGCGTCGCTCACGCCCGGCATCCATGACAGGTCGAAGCCGGAGCTGCGGGGCATGACGGCCGCCACCATCGCATGCCACAACCGCGGTTCCACGCCTTCGGTGGCGAACAGCAGTTTGTTGTTCCATTCCATGAGGAGGAACCAGGTGAACGAGGCGAGCACGATGCAGAACGTGGTGGTCAGCGTGAGCTTGGTATGCAGGCTCCAACGCTTCGGCGGACGATGGTTGCGCCATGAGCGCATGAGGTTAAGCAGGACGGGAAAGCCGAGCGTGCCGCAGAACGCGCTGACGAGGATAGGCAGGCCAACAGCCCAATTGTTGACATGCAGGCCGGCGCCGTCAGGGGTGAAGCCGGCGTTGTTGTATGCCATGACCGCGAAGAACAACGATTCCCACAGCGTGTGCCGCACATTGCCATGATTGACTTTGTACAGGCCGGGGAACAGCGCCACGAACGTGATGCCTTCGATGGTGAACGCGGTGGCGATGACCACGGTGAGCACGCCCTTGATCTCGCCGAGTTTCGTGGTGCCCAGCTCGTTGGCCGTCAGCAGCTTTTGCGTGGCCTTGAGATGGTGGTTCACGGCCAAGGCGATGAGTGAAGCGAACGTCATGACACCCAAGCCGCCCATCTGCACGGAGAAGATGAGCACGGCCTGGCCGAAAGCGGACCAATGCGTCGTCGAATTGACGATGGAGATGCCACACGTCGAAATCGCGGAGATCGCGGTGAAGAACGCGGTGGTGAATGTCGTTTGCTCGCCTTTCGGCGTGGCGGTGGGCGTGAGCAGGAGCAGCGTGGACAATGCGCCCAACATCATGAAGTACAGGATGGTCAGACGTCCGGGATGTGTGGTGAGTCTGTGCATTAGGCTGCGCTTGCGCGGCTTGCGCTCCTCCGCCATGGCCTTCTCGAACGTGTCCCCGGAGAACCACCAGGCATAGCCATGTGAGGCCTCGCGATTGGAGGAGGACTCGTCGAAGACGAGGTTGGACATGCTGTTCCTCGCTCCTTGTCTGTATAAACGGTCTTCGTTTCCTTGAGCTATTGTAGACGGTAGTGTGACGAACGGTGCAGAGACATACCATTCGGCCTGTTCGGCGGATTCGTGGGAAAACGACGAACAGGTTTTGCGGGTGGGATGTACGTGGCTCGTGAACGAACGGAAACGTCTGCGGCGTGTCCGGACACCCGCTACCGCCATTCGTTCATTTGTTCGATTACAATGGTAGGCATCGGCGTCCGTCGAGGACGTGGTATGTACGAGAGTTCTCGGAAAGGGCTTGCGATGCACGGTACCCGGCATGCGGTGGTAGTGACGCATACACGTCTGCGTGAAAGCGGCACGGTGGTCGAAGAAGCCGTCGAACAGCTGCGGCGCGCCGATTTCGAAGTGACGATCATCGACAATATCGAAGCGCCCGATTTCGGCAGCAAGACGCCAGTAGTGCCGAAAAACACGGAAATCGTGGTCGTGCTTGGCGGGGACGGTACCATTCTGCGCGCGGCCGAACTGGTTCATTGCACTGAAGTGCCCATCCTCGGCGTGAACCTAGGGCATGTCGGCTTTCTTGCCGAATTTGAAAGCTTCCAGATGAGCGAGGCGATCCGTCGGATCGCCGACCACGACTATTCCATCGACGAACGTATGATCGCCCACGTCGACGTATGGCTGCCGGGCGCGACGGAACCCATCGAGGACTGGGCGTTGAACGACATCACTTTGGAACGTGCGGACCGTGGCAAGATGGTGGAATTGTCCATCCGTGTCGACGACGTGGAGATGAGCTCATTCGGTTGCGATGGCGTGATCGTATCCACGCCGACCGGTTCCACCGCCTACGCGTTTTCCGCGGGCGGGCCGATCATGTGGCCGAATGTGAAAGCCTTGCAATTGGTGCCGTTGGCGGCGCATGCGTTGTTCGCACGTCCGCTCATCATCGGTTCCGGCTCCACGTTCGCCATCGACATTCTCGAGGATTCCACGTCGGATGGCTGGATCTGCTGCGACGGCCGTCGTCAACGCGCACTGCCCAAAGGCACACGTGTCGAAGTGCGTGAATCGAAATGCACTTTGCGATTGGCTCGTTTGTCTGGCGTGCCGTTCACGAACCGGCTCGTCACCAAATTTGATTTGCCTGTCGTCGGCTGGCGCGAGCAGGCGCGCAAGACCGGCGGCACGCATCATGGGCAATCGTTCCCTAGAACCGGCAAACCGGAAAGCGGGAAGTGACAGGGCATGCTGGAAGAGCTTGAGATCCACAATCTCGGTCCGATCCGTTCCGCGCTGATCGCCCCTGCCGGCGGTATGACGGCGATCACCGGCGAGACGGGAGCCGGCAAATCGATGCTGCTCAGTGCGATCCGACTGATTTCCGGCGGTCCCTCCGATGGAGGCCGTGTTTCCGTCGGCGCTCAGGAGGCGTGGGCGCAGGGCGTGTTCGAAGTCGCCTCGTCGCCGGCCGCGGTGGCCGCGGCACGGGAGGCGGGTTTCGAGCCAGAGGACGGCGAACTGTTCCTGTCGCGCAAAGTGCCCGCTTCCGGACGATCCCGCAGCATGCTGTCGGGACGTAGCGTACCGCGTTCCGTACTCGCCTCCGTCGCCGCCGAATTGGTGACGATCCACGGCCAGGCCGACCAGTTACGTATCGCGACCGTTTCGCGGCAGCGTGAATTCCTGGACCGCTACGCGGGGGATGAAGTGGCGTTGGCCGCCTACGGCAAGACGTGGAACGCGCTGCGCGCAATGGACGAGCGTTTGGAAAGGCTCAGCAGCCAGGAATCGTCCATGCGCCAGCAGGCGGATTACCTGCGTGAGTCAATCGAACGCATCAACCGGGTCGACCCGCAGCCGGGGGAGATGGACGAATTGCGCGCACGCCGCGACCGCATCGAAAACGCCGCCGAAATCGCCGAAGGCGTGACCCGCGCATTGGGTGCGTTGGACGCCTCGCAGGTGGCGGATGACGTTGAATCGGCCAGCGCCGCCGATTTGATCGACCGTGCCTCGCAGGCATTGCGCGCCATTCACGTGGAAGGCGTGTTCTCCGAACTCGCCGACCGGCTCGACTCCATCAGCACCGATTTGTCCGACGTGGTGTTCAGCCTGTCCGGCGAAGTGGACAATGAGGCGAGCGTGGAGGATCTGGATGCCATCAACGGGCGCATCCACGAGTTGGACGAGCTGACCCGCCGGTGGGGGCCGGAATTGTCCGACGTGATCACGTGGAGGGACAAGGCCGTATACGATTTGGAGGATTTGGACGCCTCGCCGGAAAAGGTCGAACGGCTGGAAGCCGAACGCGCCCAACTGCTTGAGGCTGCGAAAAAAGCCGCGCAGACTGTGAGCAAACGGCGTAGAGCCGCGGCGAAGGAACTCGCGTCCAAAGTCACCGCGGAACTTGATTCGCTGGCCATGGGCACTTCGAAACTTGAGATCCGCGTGGCGGAACGCGAACAGTTGGACGCCACCGGAGCGGACGACATCGAATTCCTCTTCACCCCGTTCCCCGGCTCCCCGCAACTGCCGATGGGCAAAAGCGCATCCGGCGGCGAGCTGAGCCGTCTGATGCTCGCGCTCGAATTGGTGGCCGCTGAAAAGCATGTCGTGGCCGGCGGAACCGTGCCGCCGATGACGTTCATCTTCGATGAGGTCGACGCCGGCGTGGGTGGCAAGGCCGCTGTGGAGCTGGGTGCCCGCTTGGCCAAACTCGCCCAATCCGCGCAGGTTCTGGTCGTCACGCACCTGCCGCAGGTCGCCTCCTGGGCGGACGAACAGTATGTGGTTGCCAAAGGCGAAACCAAGGATGGTTCCATCGCCACCACCATCAGCCAGGTGCGCGGGGATGAGCGCGTGCACGAAATCGCCCGCATGCTGTCCGGCAGCGAAAGCGAAACATCTCTGGAACATGCCGAGGAACTGCTCAAATCGTCGGTGCTTGACTGACGGCGGATTCAATCGTAAAAAGTAATCGCAAATCGCAAAAGCGGTAATTGCAAAACAAAGGAGCCGATATGACACAGGAAACCAAGGCGAACCAAGGCAAAGGCGCCATCTTCGACCTTGACGGCACGCTACTCGACTCCATGGGCGTGTGGGATCAGGTGGACGTCGACTTCCTTGCCAAACGCGGCATCGAGGTGCCGGACGACTACATGCAGAAGGTCGCGGCCATGCAATTCCGCCAGATCGCCGAATACACAATCGCACGATTCGGCCTGTCGGACACTCCCGAAGCGTTGATGGAGGAGTGGGACCATATGGCACGTGTCATGTACGCCACGGTGGTTGAAGCCAAACCGTATGCGCGCGAATATCTGGAATCGTTGAAGGCGAGCGGCGCGAAACTGGCCGTGGCCACGTCATTGCCGCCGATGCTGCGCGAACCGGCCATGAAGCACGTCGGCATTTTCGACTATTTCGATGACGTGGTCAGCGTCGACGATGCTGGCGACGTCGGCAAAACTGAGCCGGACGTATATCTGCTGGCCGCGTCGCGTCTCGGCATCAAACCAAGCGACTGCACCGTATTCGAGGATCTGCTGGTCGGCATGCGCTCGGCCAAGTCGGTCGGCATGCATGTGTGGGCCATGCACGACGATTCCTCCGACGCCGACTGGCCTGAGATCTGCGATCTGGCCGACGGCGTCATGTTCGACTTCCACGACGCGCCCGTCATACTGTAACGGTTTGCATCATCGCCTGATGTTTCCGGGCCATTGCGTGATTCGACCGCTTCACGCTTTCATGACGCCGATCAGGTCCATATCTTGTTGAGCCTCATGAAGACGCGGCTCATGATTGTTCCCTATACGCCTTCTCGAACATGCCAAGCAGATCAAGCAGGCTGATGTCGGCGGCCTTGGCGGCGGTTACCGTCTGCCGGAACACGTCCATGATGCGTTCGCGCGCACGTTCCTTCATAAGCTCGTTGCCGTGGGCCAGCACGAACGTGCCTTTGCCCTGCACATTCTCGACAAGCCCCTCATCCGCCAGCTCGCTGTACGCTCTGGCGATGGTGAGCGCGCTGATGTGCAGTTCCTTGGCAAGCTTCCTGAGGGAGGGGAGCGCCTCGCCGGGTTGCAGTTCGCCCGACATGATCGCCGCTCGGATCTGATCTTCGATCTGTTCGTAAATCGGTTTGCCGGACGCGGATGAGATGTTCAGCTTCACTGTATCCCTTTCTGCGAGTGATATATATCCTGACCGAACAGTGTACGCAAACTGTTCAACAGCTATATATAACAGTAACACAGATTTGGCCATGCTGTTATAGTATGTTCTATAACAGCATGGCCGTAATTGAAAACCTTGGTATTCCGCCATTCTGAACAGTTGGTGCCTACCGGCTGCGGTGCCTGTCCGTTACTTGTGCGACGGATGGATGAGACGGTGGAAGGACAGGTAGATCAGCCAAGACACCGGCAGCGCCAGCATGAACAGGGGATAGAACCATGCGATCGGCAGGTGCCCATAGAGAACTCCAGCCAGCACCGGCCCCAACGCCATACCCAAGTCGATGCCCATATAGTACGTGCCGTTGGCCAAGCCACTGCGCTCCCGGCCGGCGATCACCACCGCCTGCGCCTGCGTGACGGAACTCATCAGTCCATAACTGGCCGCCATGGCGATGCCCGCGCCAAGCAGATACCAATCGTTCGTCATGAACGTGAGAAAGGCAAGCGACGCCAACATCGCAAACGAACAGACGACAAGCCAGAAACGGAAACCCTTCGAATCGAACAGGTCGCGCAACGTGAGCCGCAGTACCAGCAGCGCGGCCGCATAGAACACGAAGAACAAGTCGGACGAGATACGCAGATGTCGTGCGGAAATGTAATCCACCAGGAACGACTGGTTCGCGAAATAAGGGATGGCGAACATCATGAACACCGCGGCCAATGGAATGGCCCGTGGCTCCACCAAATTGCGAAGACGCAGACGATGCCGTAACGACTGCTCGGCGGCAACGGTTTTACGAGCCGGCCTGCCACCGTTTTTCACCAGCAGAACCGTCACGAACGCGCACACGTTAAGCGTCAGCGATGCGATGAACGTCCACTGGTAGCCGACGGCCGCCTGCAGACGGATGCCGAGTGCCGGGCCGACCGCAATCGCCAACGCGTTGACGATGCCGTACAATCCCATGCCCGCGCCCATATGCCGGATCGGAAGCAGCAGCGACACCCACGTCGCCAGACAAACCGTGCCGCATGCGAAGCCAAGCCCGTTGACCATGCGCGCCGCGACCAGCATGCCCGTCGAATCGGCAAGACAATACATGACGCCCGCCACGATGTACAGCACCGTTCCCGCAGCCACCAGCAACCTCTTGCTGACCAAATCCGACAGATTGCCCGCGATGGGACGGCAGAACAGAGACACGAAACTCATCGCGCCGGCGATCACGCCCATCAGCGCGCCCGTCGCTCCCATCGACTCGCCATAGCCGGCGATGACCGGCGTGATCACCATGTTGCTGGTCATGAAGAAGAACGTCGCCAGCATCACCAGCGCCACGTCACGGGTGATGAGCCGGTCCTTCCTCGGTTCCGCGGGTTCATCCGGCCGATTTGCCGTTACGCCCGACTGCGATGCTGAAGCTACGCTCATGATTCTCCTGCCTTTCGGGAACGCACTGTACCAGCGTCAATGAAAAACGGCCGCCCGCGTATCGCGGACAGCCGATTCTTCTATGTATCGTTGCCGTTTTGCCTGTCGAAACCTTACAGCGCCTTCGCGGCCTGCTCGACGAATCCTTCCATGCCGTCGATTTCGACGACGTTATCGAAACGCACGTCGGCGGTCTCAAGACCGCGCAGCGCGGCCGGAGCGGTGGTGCCGGTGGCCTTGGCAAGCACGTCCATGCATTCGAAATCGGTGCCGGACGCGTCAAGACCCAGAGATTCGTTGACTACGCGCGGGAACTTGTACGGGCTGGCGGTGGACAGCAGCACGCGCGGCGTGAGCGGATCGCGCGGCATCTGCTGCATGACGTAGTAGCCGCATGCGGTGTGCGGGTCGATCACGTAATGGTTCTTGTTCCAGCAGTCCGCGATCATCTCGCGCACCTGGTTCTCATCGGCCCAACCGGTGCCGAAGATGGAACGAATCTTCTTCATCATCGGCTCGGGAACCTCGTAGGCGCCCCACTGGCTCAGATCGTTCATCAGCATGGAGATCAGGCGTGTGTCCTTGTCGGACATGTAATACAGCATGCGCTCCAGGTTCGATGAGATGAGGATATCCATCGACGGGGAAATGGTCTGGAAGAACGGACGCTGACGGTTGTACGTGCCGGAAGTCAGGAAGTCGAACAACACGTTGTTCTTGTCGGACGCCACCACAAGATGCTTGACCGGCAGGCCCAGCAGCTTCGCGTAATAGCCGGCGAGGATGTCGCCGAAATTACCCGTCGGCACAACGAACTCGACCTCGTCGCCCACATTGATGACCTGGCGTTCCAGCAGCTGCGCGTACGCGGAGAAGTAATAGACGACCTGCGGCACCAGACGGCCCACATTGATGGAATTCGCGGAGGAAAGCACCACATGCGAATCATCGGCGAGACGTTCGGCAAGCTCCTTGTCGCCGAAGATGCGCTTGACGGCGGACTGCGCGTCATCGAAATTGCCCTTGACCGCGCACACGTTCACATTGGAGCCGGACTGCGTGGTCATCTGCAGCTCCTGCACCTGGCTGACCTTGCCTTCCGGATAGAACACGGTGATGCCGGTGCCCGCGGCGTCCGCGAAACCAGCCAACGCGGCCTTGCCGGTGTCGCCGGACGTGGCGGTGACGATCATGATCTTCTCATCCGCGTCGCCATCCGCCGGAGTGGTGCGCGCCATGAAACGCGGCAGAATCTGCAGCGCCACATCTTTGAACGCGGAAGTCGGACCGTTGAACAGTTCCATCACATAGTCATCGCCGAGCGGCTTGACCGGAGTGATCTTCTCGTCGGACCACTGCGGGCCGTACGCCTCGTCGATGCACTCCTTGAGCTCGGCCTCGGTGTAGTCCGGCAGCAGCACGGACAGCACATCGAACGCGATCTGCTGGTAGGACTTGCCGGCCAAGGAAGCGATATCCACATGGGTCTCACCCAAGGAGTCGGTCACGAACAGGCCGCCATCATCGGCGATGCCCTTGCGGATGGCCTGCTTGGAGGTAAGCGAATCGGTGGTGCTGCGTGTGCTGTGGAACGTGGTCACTTGATTTCCTTAGCAATAGAACGGACAGATTACGTCAAACGTGCTTCTCAGTGTACCGGCACAGGTGGGAAGAACGTCGCCTCGCGTCCGTGGAATGGGACGCCGACCCCATACGATTGCCGACGGAAGGTCCTGCTTTTCCACGTGGCACCGCGATCGTGCCGTCCATGTCTTCACGCGCAGGCGGTGCCATATTTCCCACATGTTTCGAAACCCTGTTTTCCTCCGATCGTTTTCACACGTACACTGCTCTGTAACCCGCGGTACAGCGGATGATCATTCCGAAGTCAAGGAGGGCTTCATGACTGCATCACCTCTTGCGCAAACACCGAACGACATGTTCAACGCGCCCATCGCCGAAGCGGATCCGGAAATCGCCGAAATCCTCGACGCCGAACTATCCAGGCAGCAAAACGGACTCGAAATGATCGCATCCGAGAATTTCGTGCCACGCGCCGTCCTACAGGCACAAGGCTCCGTACTGACCAACAAATACGCCGAAGGCTATCCGGGACGCCGCTACTACGGCGGCTGCGAGCAGGTGGACAAAATCGAAACCATCGCCCGCGAACGCGCCAAAAGCCTATTCGGCGCCGAATACGCCAACGTACAGCCGCACTCCGGCGCACAGGCCAACGCAGCCGTCTACCAGGCGCTCGTCAAACCCGGCGACACGGTCCTCGGCCTCGCCCTCGACCACGGCGGCCACCTCACCCATGGCATGAAAATCAACTTCTCCGGCCGCTTCTACCACGCCGAAGCCTACGGCGTGAATCCCGAAACCTTCCGCATCGACCCGGAAATCATCCGCCAGCGTGCGCTCGAAACCCATCCCGCCATGATCATCGGCGGATGGAGCGCCTACCCGCGCATCGAAGACTTCAAAGCCATGAAGGAGATCGCCGACGAGGTCGGCGCCAAATTCTGGGTGGACATGGCCCACTTCGCCGGCCTCATAGCCGCCGGACTGCATCCAAGCCCCGTCCCATACGCCGACGTCGTATCCTCCACCGCACACAAAACCCTCGGCGGCCCACGCTCCGGCTTCATCCTCGCCAAGCAGGAATACGCCAAGAAACTCAACTCCGCCGTATTCCCCGGCCAGCAAGGCGGCCCGCTCATGCACGTCATCGCCGGCAAGGCCGTCGCCTTCAAAGTCGCCGCCACCCCGGAATTCAAAGACCGCATGCAACGCACCCTCGACGGCGCCAAGATCCTTGCCGAACGCCTCATGGCCGACGACGTCAAAAACAACGGCATCAGCGTCCTGACCGGCGGCACCGACGTGCACCTGGTCATGGTCGACCTACGCAACAGCGAAATGGACGGCAAACAAGGCGAAGACCTGCTCGCACAATGCGGCATCACCATCAACCGCAACACCGTCCCGTTCGACCCACGCCCCGCATCCGTGGCCTCCGGCCTGCGCATCGGCACCAGCGCACTCGCCACCCGCGGGTTCGGACCCAAGGAATACGAGGAAGTCGCCGACATCATTGGCACCGCTCTCGCCGCAGGACAGGACGCCGACGTCGACGCGCTCAAGGCGCGCGTCGACAAGCTTGCCGAAGACTTCCCGCTTTACCCGGGACTCGACCAAATCCACTGATCACCAGCCTCGACTGACGAAATCGCGTCCCGCCGCGCAACCAACGACCCGAAAATGGCCGTCATTGCCCAGCGAGGCGTGATTTCGCGCTATTCTAAGAGACTATGACGAATCCACAGAACCAAGGCACCGCCATGAACGCCGACGTGTTCGAAGCAGTATGCGCCATGGGCGACGCAGCCCGCACCGCGCAATCGCAACTTGCCCAGGCAAACACCGAAGCCAAAAACCAACTGCTCAACGCCATCGCCGACGCACTCGACCAGCATGCGGACGACATCGCCGCAGCCAACACGCTCGACATGAACCAAGCCGAAACCGACGGCATGGACGCCGGCAAACTCGACCGACTCAAATTCGACCAGCAGCGCATCACCGCCGCCGCACGAGGCGTACGCCACGTGGCATCCCTACCAGACCCCATCGGCGAAATCGTACGCGGATACCATCTGGAAAACGGCCTACGACTGCAGCAGGTACGCGTCCCCATCGGCGTGCTCGGCATGATCTACGAAGCGCGCCCCAACGTCACCGTCGACGTTGCCTCCCTATGCATCAAATCCGGCAACGCCGTCCTGCTGCGCGGCGGACACGCGGCCGAACACACCAACGCGGCAACACTCGCCGTCATCGCCGACGTACTCACCAAACACGGATACGACCACAACATGATCGCCACCGTAGACCAATACGGACGCGACGGCGCCACCGCCATGATGGAAGCACGCGGCCACATCGACGTGCTCATCCCACGCGGGGGAGCAGGACTCATCCAAGCCGTGGTACGCAACTCCAAAGTCCCCGTCATCGAAACCGGAGCCGGCAACGTGCACATCTACGTCGACCGCACCGGCAACCCCGACAAAGCCATCCCCATCCTCATCAACGCCAAAACCCAACGCGTCGGCGTATGTAACGCCACCGAAAAACTCCTCGTCCACAAAGACATCGCCGAAAGCTTCCTGCCGAAAGCCGCGGCAGCGCTCGCCGCAGCGGGAGTCGAAATGCATGCCGACGAACGCGCGTATGACATCATCGAACATGCCGGAATCGCAAATGCGCAACTCGTGCATGCCACCGACGAGGATTGGGACACCGAATATCTGGCACTCAAAATCGGCATCAAGGTGGTCGACTCGCTTGACGAGGCCATCGCGCATATCAACCGCCACTCCACCGGGCACACCGAATCCATCATCGCCGAAGACTATTCGGCCATCGAGGAATTCACCGCCCGCATCGACTCGGCGGTGGTGATGGTCAACGCCTCCACACGTTTCACCGATGGCGGCGTGTTCGGATTCGGCGCGGAACTTGGCATCTCCACACAGAAGATGCATGCGCGCGGTCCGATGGGGCTGCGCGAGATGACCACGACCAAATGGATTGGCTACGGAACAGGACAGGTGAGAGAATGAGCGACGAAGTCATGCAGGACAATATGCAGCACACCATGCAGGACAACAAGAACCCATGGAACGCGGACTTGACCGACCCAATGCTCAGATTGCGATTGGCGTCCGAACGATTGAGCATCGTGCGGTATGTGTTCCTTGTGCAGGTCGAAGACGGTATCGCGTCAGCGGACGAACGCGCCTCGCTCGAATACGCCGACGCGGTGCTGATCGGCTGGCCCGAAACCGACGCTTCGGACGTCATCACTCCCGATGCCGCCCAGCTTGACGATATCGACGAGCAGATGCGGGTCATGGAACAGCACATCGCCAAGTTCAGCGCGATGGAACGAGACCATGACATCGTCGGCATGACCGACACGCTGATTCGTGTCACCGAGCGCGTTGCCGGAATCCGCAGTATATACCAGCCGGATTTCCCGCTGCCGACATTCGCCGAGATTCGACGTGTGGTGCAGGACGAGTGGGATGAGGATATGGACAAGATCGATCCCGACAACGCCTCACCGACCGCGGACAGCATCGAGCAGGAAACCGCCGACGCGGACAAAGAGCAGCAGGCCGAGAAACAGGCCGAACAGCAGGCCGATGGCGCGCAAAAGAGCGGAGCGTCCGCATGACCGGACCAAAACGCATGCGGCCGGAATCTGCGGAGGCCGATCCCGAACTGACCGTCAGCTACGTGGTCGAGCCGGAACGACGCATGTCGGAACTATCCGTAGACCGGCCGCAATCAGCCGTGGCCACCGGACACAGGTCCGCGCGAGGCAACTGGCACAACCGGTTGCGCATCGGCATCATGGGCGGCACTTTCGACCCGATCCATAACGGCCACTTGGTCGCAGCCTCCGAAGTGTCCTGGGTGTACGACCTCGACGAGGTGATCTTCGTGCCGACCGGACGGCCGGTGTTCAAGTTGGACAAGAAAGTCACCAATGCGGAGGACCGGTACCTTATGACGGTCATCGCCACCGCGTCGAACCCGAAATTCACCGTGTCGCGCGTGGACATCGACCGTCCCGGCGTCACCTACACCATCGACACCCTGCGTGACATCCGCGCCCAGTATCCCGATGCGGAACTGTTCTTCATCACCGGCGCCGACGCCGTGGCGGAGATCATGCAATGGAAGGACGCCAACAAGATGTGGGAGCTGGCGCATTTCGTGGCCGTGACACGTCCCGGCTATTCCTCGCCGGACGGCGTGAAATTACCTGAAGGCAAGGTGGATACGCTGGAGATTCCCGCTTTGGCGATTTCCTCCACGGATGTGCGTCGCCGCGCCGAACATGGCGAACCCGTCTGGTATCTCGTACCCGATGGCGTGGTGCAATACATCGGCAAACACGGCCTATACCGATAGAAGATGGATGGGGCCGTCCGCATGGCCCCCCGAACACACGGGGTCGGTGAGGTCTGCGCGGCCGGTTAGTATGGGTCACATCCACTTCGCTAGAACAGACGTTTGGAGACACGGTGAGCGCAATCCTTGAAGGAAAGCCGGATAAGAACCTTATCCTTGTCACAGGCAGAGCACACCCGAAGCTGGCGGCGGAAGTCGCCGAACAGCTCGGCATTGATGTTCTGGAAACCACAGCATACGATTTTGCGAACGGCGAAATGTACGTGCGCTACACCGAGTCCGTGCGTGGCGCGGACGTGTTCGTACTGCAGAGCCATTCCAATCCGGTCAACCAGGCCATCATGGAACAGCTCATCATGATTGATGCGTTGAAGCGTGCTTCCGCGCGTTCCATCACCGCGGTCTGCCCGCTGCTGGGCTATTCCCGCCAGGATAAGAAGCACCGCGGCCGCGAGCCCATCTCCTGCCGTCTGGTGTTTGACCTGCTCAAGACCGCAGGCGCCGACCGCATCATGAGCGTCGATCTGCATGCGGCGCAGTCGCAAGGCTTCTTTGACGGCCCGGTCGATCATCTCATCGCCATGCCGGTGCTGGTCGATTACATCCGTGACCGTTTCTCCAACCAACTTGACAACGTCGCCGTCGTCTCCCCGGACGCCGGTCGTATCCGTGTTGCCGAACAGTGGGCGCAGCGCCTCGGCGGCGGTCCGCTCGCCTTCGTGCACAAGACCCGCGACATCACCCGCCCGAACCAGGCGGTCGCCAACCGTGTGGTCGGCGACGTCGCAGGCAAGGACTGCGTGCTTGTCGACGACCTGATTGACACCGCGGGCACCATCGCCGGCGCATGCAACGTGCTTAAGGATGCCGGAGCCAAGTCGGTGACCGTCGTCGCCACGCATGGCGTGCTGTCCGGCCCGGCCGTGGACCGACTGAAGAACTGCGGGGCACGCGAGGTCGTGCTCACCGATACCGTGCCGATTCCGGAAGAAAAGCGTTGGGACGGTCTGACTGTTCTGTCGATCGCGCCGTTGCTGGCAAGTGCCATCCGCGCCGTGTTCGAAGACGGTTCCGTCGCCGAACTGTTCGACACGTATCCGGAACATCACGGCCAGGGCTTCCTGTTCGCCTGATTTTCTAGGAAACTCGGATACTTCTGACACTTCAGATATTTCGAGGTTTTACGTTATATGGGTTCCGGTTCATTCGGAACCCGTTTTCTTTATGCTTTTCGCTGCATTGCACGCTGACGGTTGCGCGGATGGGAGTGTTTCCGCCATGCCGTACAGGCCGATCCGACTTGTTCGAATGGTAATGCGTGCGGAACGTCATGATGCCCCCGCATCTTAAAAAAACGTCAGGCCGGCATCAGACCTGTACGCCTGCGAGCTTCAGGAACTTCTTGTCGGACTGGATGCCTTGAGTCAGGAACTCGCCGTCCTTGAACAGCGCGTAGGTCGTGACCGGAGCTGGCATATTCTGGGCCTGCTCACGGCTGATGATGTGAATGGTTTTTAATGGAATGTTGTGCTCTTCCGCCACCGCTTCCACGCGTGGCACCCAGTAGTGGGTGAACGGACACTGGTCCGTGTAGTAGAGAACGAATCCATCACCATCCGCCGTGGGATATTTGGCGCATTCTTTGAATTGCGGAGGCTCCGTGTCCGAACCGAACGGCAGGTACATGAGCATGATTCCGCATGATGACGTGTCCGCAACCATGAAACCCTTGTGCGCAAGGTATTTCGCGTCGGAGAGGAATTCGCGCTTGCGTCCTTCGGCAGACAAAATACACAACCCCTTCCGCCCCTGCTCCTTCGCATCCCTCACGCACCCCCGTAACAGGTCGTTGGAATATCCGTGCCCTTTCATGGAGTCGGCGACCCATAGACAGTCGATGTAAAGATACCCATCCGCTTGGATAGGAACCCACGCGTTCTCCGCGGGGACATATTCGATGAAGCATTTTCCGCGTTCTACGCTGCGGTAGAAGATCAATCCTTCGTCGAATCGACGTTTGAGCCACTCCTTTTTCGCAAGGGCCTGTTTGCCGGACATGGCGCAGCAGACGTGCTCTGCATCGATGTTGTCCCTGGTAATTCGAATGTATTCCATTCGGGACCTCCTTGTCTTGCGCGGTTCCGCCCATGTTGCCGCCTATGGCGTGGGATTATTGCCGAGTCTGCTGGAAGGCGCCGTTCCTTGACATCAGCGTTGCTCCGAAAAAACGAGATTCCGGTTTCCATGACGTTTTCAGACTTCCGTATTTTAGATATTTAGACAAACGTCTAAATATCTGGTAGGATGAATATCGCAATCCGATACTGGAAAGAGAGCGATGATGGCAGGAGAAGGATTCAAGGCGCTCGCCGACCCCACGCGGCGTCGTATCCTCGAGCTGCTGCGTGCGGGGGATATGACCGCGGGGGAGCTCGCGGAGCATTTCGACATCAGCAAGCCATCGCTCAGTCACCATCTGGCGACTCTTAGGAACGCTGGTCTCGTAACGGACGAACGACATGGGCAGAACATCGTGTACAGCCTCAATACCACAGTTATGCAGGACTTGGTCGGATGGTTCATGGGCTTCGCGGACGATCCGGAAGACAGGCAATGAAAGGTCTGACAATGCAAAAGCAGGAAAAACCCGAGACAACCAAAGCCTCGACCGGTATTCCGGCCCGTGTATGGGTCGTCCTCATGCTGCTTTGCGTGCTGAACGTCGTGGCGCATCTTGCCGCCATGCCGGGGCTACCTGAGCGCATTCCCATGCATTGGGGTGCTGACGGCGGTGTGAACGGATGGGGGCCACGTTGGATGGCATCCGTTCTGGGTGCGCTTCCATTGACGTTTCTCGCACTGTTCTATGTGGCGCCGCGCATTGATCCGAAAGGTGCCGCATATGCCAAGTTCGGCGGATTCTACCAAGGATTCGTGATCTCGTTCACGGTATTCATGTGCGCCATCAGCTGGCTTGGGGAACTCACCGTCTGGAACCTCCTTCCTGGCAAGGGCGCGGTCAACGTCATCGTGTCCGGGGCGATCGGCGCGTTCTTCATCGGCATGGGTAATTATCTACCTCGTGTGCGGCAAAACTACACGCTCGGCATCAAAACGCCATGGGCGCTCGACGACCCCGACAACTGGCGCCGCACCCACCGTTTCGGCGGAGCCTGTTTCATGGTGGTGGGCGTTAGCCTGATTGTGCTGGGATTTTTAGGAGGTATATTGCCTGAAACCTGGATTCTGGCAGTGATTATGGTGCTTGCGATTGGCTCGGTCGCAGCCATGTATGTTTACTCGTATCTCATCTGGCGCAAATCCCACAACAGCTGATTGGGTAGCACCCCCGGTTTTCTTCAGCGAAACCACAGGGGAGTCCGACCCGAATTGCCTGACCGTGCGGGTCGTGTTGACGCGGATAAACGGATAAAAGACGCCCCGGTGACATGGAAACCAGCGGTTAGCATGGGACTCGTACTTGTAAGTGCAACAGGCATTCCGATGATGTTTGATTTTCCTGCATGCAAACCCGTCGTGTTCTTTATTTCTGTTGTATTGCGAGCAGTACGGTGGCGCGCAGGACGTCCTCGTCGGTGAAATTCAGGCCCCATATGATCTCGACCTTGTCGGTGAGGCGCTTCTGCACGCCGCCGACGATCGCCGTGGCGTCGGACAGTTGGAGGCTCTTCGGACCTTCGATGGCGATTATCGCTCCCGTGACCTCGTCGGACGCGACGCTCGAATCATGGAACCGTCCGTCGAGCGCCTCCACGATGCCCGTCGACGACCCGCTTTCCACGCGGATGACCGTGGTCAGGGCGCCGGCGCAGACGCTTCTGACGTCGTCCCCATCGATGTGGATGTACTTGTTGTTGCCGAGGAATCCCTCCAACGCCGCGACGGCATCGTCCATCGTCGTGGCGGGATCCTCTTCCGGGACGGGCAGGAGGTCCACGTCCACGCGGTCCGTGGCGTCCGTTCCGGCTGCCGGCATGCGGACGGTCAGTTCCCGTTCGCCGTCGTTTTCGTTCCATAGGATCTTGACGACATGGCTTCCGTCCGTCTTGTCCGTGGCGTCGATGTGTCGTGCGGTCATTTTTGGTTCCTTTTCGATGAGGCGGGTTCGTTTCTTTCCGGGGCATGTCCCGGCCGTTCTTACTTCTGTCGATGCCGGACGGGCGTGTGGTCCGATCGGGGCGAGTGCGAATCAGGACGAGGGTCGGCATGGGCGTCGTGGATCGGCGACGAGTCCCAAAAACGTCACCGATCCACGACGCAATCCCGACACCCGTTTCGCAGCCGAGGACGATGGCGGAAGGGGCATTGGCGCGGTTCTTGCCGGCCACGACGGAAGACGTGGTCTGTGCGAGAGTGCTATGCCTTGGCTAGCTTCTTATGTC
>ENA-OXUB01000124-OXUB01000124.1-human-gut-metagenome-genome-assembly--contig:-NODE-124-length-51833-cov-15.547008_pt1 | contig 51833 bp, 41 predicted proteins | sample MGYA00249345_ERZ652652 | MGnify/ENA primary metagenome ERZ652652 (study PRJEB26925, sample SAMN05826496) | human gut metagenome | biome: ENVO:2100002; feature: ENVO:00000062; material: ENVO:00002003... | reverse complement strand
CTCGCACGAAGAGCACATTAAGTGCTCTTCGGCTCGTGCGGAATCTACGAAAACCTTGTGCCTGGCCTTCGGCGGCGCGTGCCTGCGTTGACTTTGGGCAGCCCGGGTTTTCGTTGGCTGACGCCCCCACTCATAATGCTTGGGTCGGTGGGCTGATGTGTTGCGTCCCTGAGGGCTACAGGGTTGAAACGAAGTTGGACAGGCGGGCTAGTCCTTCGTCTAGGTCTTTGTCGGAGACGCAGTAGCTTAGGCGGATGTGGCCTTCGGTGCCGAAGCAATCTCCGGGGACTAGGGCTACGTTGGCCTCTTTGATGGCTTTGATGCAGAAGCCTTCGCTGGTTAGGTCGAACTTTTTGATGCTCGGGAAGGTATAGAAGGCTCCTGCGGGTTCTACTACGTCGAGGCCCATGGCGTCTAAGGCTGCGAGTACGCGTTCGCGACGGGCTCGGTAGACTTCGAGCATGGGGGTGGGGTCGACGGTCAAGGCTCGGGCCGCGGCGTCCATCTCAAAGGAGACGGCGCTCGATACTAAGTATTGGTGGGCCTTTGCGATCTCGGCGATGACGGGGGTTGCCGCTGCGAGCCAACCCAGGCGCCAGCCGGTCATAGCCCAGGGCTTGGAGAAGCTCTCGATGACGACCGTCTGCTCACGCAGCTCCGGGTGACGCTGGGCAAAGCGCTCGTAGCCATCCACATAAACCAGGCGGTTGTATACGTCGTCGCAGACCACGTAGATGCCCGTCTGCTCCGCCACGTGCGCCACGGCATCGAGCGAAGCCGCGTTGAGGATACAGCCCGTAGGATTGTTGGGCGAGCAGATGACGATGGCCTTGGTCGCCGGTGTCACGCAGGCACGAAGCGCTTCCTCATCGATCTGGAATTGCGCGGGCTCCGTATCAAAAAAGACCGCCTTAGCGTGGTTGGCCACGACGATGCTCTCGTACAGGCCAAAGGCAGGCGTGGGAATAATGACCTCGTCGCCGGGGTTGAGCATGGCCATAAACGTAGCCGACAGGGCCTCGGTCGCACCATCGGTCAGGATGACCTCGTCGGCCGAATACGTAAGGCCCGCGTCGCCCATATATGCGGACAGCGTCTCGCGCAGGGCGGGGCGACCGTTGTTGGGCGGATAGTGCGTGTCACCGCGGTCCAGTGCGGCGGTCACCTCGGCGCTAATCACATCGGGCGTGGAAAAATCGGGCTCGCCGAGCGCGAGCGCGATGCACCCCGGATGCTGGGCGGCGAGCGCGTTAATCCGGCGGATACCGGAGGGCTTGAGCGTGGCAAGCGAGGTATTCATGGGCAGACGCATGGCGTTCCTTTCGTAAGGGTTGCACTAGGATAGCGCGGCGGGGCGCCGCCGGACGGTGTAACCTAAACGGAAACCAACCGGAAAGGAGGCAGCATGGAGCCGACCGCGCGCGGCGATGTACCAAAAACGCTGCAAAACATTGCGTATATCAACATTCCCAATAGCGCCGATCTTGAGTTTTTGCTCTGGGACCTGCAGGATGCCATCGCCGCCTATGCTCAACTTTCCGGCACCGCACTCCCCCGCCCGGTCGACTTGAAGGCAAATGACGCCGGCAGCGTTGCCGATGGCATCGTGCTGGCCATTGAAGATATGGCTGACGACGAGGCGTTGACTGCTATCGAGCAGGCGCTTGAGCACTTTGGCAGCACGGGAACGCGTGTCTATGCCGTGATTCGAACCGCACAAGAGGGTGCTGAGCAGGCGCGTGGGACCGCCGTTCGCCTGCACAAGGCATGTGAGCGCCATGACCAATTGTGGTGTGGCGGCGTTGCCATCTGCGCCGGCGGCGGCATCGCAGCGCTTCGCCATTCCCCACGCATGGGCCTCTTGCGCCGACCATTTTCGGAAGCGATGGATAAGCTTGTGGGCGCTGTGCGCATGGGCTGCTCCGTCGAGCATGCACAGCGACTTGGCGGCGGCAATGCCGCCAACGTCGACGCCGACGGCATGGTTTGCGCCGAGACAGCCGTGCCCGCGCCGATCTGGCGAGGCGTTCTGAAACGTCTGGGCGCCCACGCTCAAACAAAAATCTAAATTAAATAACAGCCCAGTCAACGGCTTCGTGCCAACGCTCAACAAGACGCTCCAGGCACCAGGCGGCATTGGCGGGACTTGTCGAGGGCAGGACAATGGCAGGCAGCCCCGTCCGATCTTGCAAGTAGCGTTTGTAGAGTCGCCCAGCCGTGCCGCCGTTACAGACAACGACCTCGATCGACGCGGCATCGGTAATGCGCTCGATATGTGCCGGCACAACGTTGCGGATGCTCGCGTCGCTCGAGCCCTTAATGTCGCAGCTCTCGATTGCATCCCACAGGGCCACGCCGCCGTTCAGCAGCATGGCCCGCTTGGCGGCAATGGAGGCATCGAGCGTCGCGGGCTCGCCGCTTGCCAAAGGATCGCCCTCGTTAGGCGGCACAGGCATACCGAGGCACGTGGCCATCACACGCCAAAAGCGATTCTGAGGGTTGCCGTAATAAAAGGCATTGGCGCGCGAAAGCACCGAGGGAAACGACCCGAGCACCAAAACGCGCGAGTGCTCGTCAAACACGGGCTCAAACCCATGCTCAATATGTTGATAGCCCTCGTCAGATACGGCCATGGGCTAGGCTCTCAACAGATAGCGCACCTCGTAGGGTGCAAGCTCAAGGGTACCCGTCAGCTCGACCGTGGGCGCATCGTCGGCAAGCAGGTCGACGAAAGACCCGTTGAGCTCGCCGGCGCCAAAGGTGTAAGGCTCACCCACGGCATTCACCGCCACGAGCACCGTAGCGTCGTCGCAGGCGCGCTCGAACAGTAGCTGCTTGTTCTGGATCACCACATTGCGATAGGCACCGTAGTTGAGAGCACGGGCAGCCGCGTCGTCGGCCGAGCGAAGGTGTGCGAGTTGCGTGATGAACGCCGTCAGCTCGTTGGGCGCAGGCTCATCGAGCGCAGGGCGCAGCGCCCAGTCGCCATCGGGGCCGCCCTTTTCGCCGGCAATTCCCCACTCGCTGCCATAGTAGACGCACGGGATGCCTGGCATGCCAAAGAGCATGCCATAGGCGGGACGCAGACAGAACTTGTCGGTGAGGATGCTCTCCAGGCGCGGCACATCGTGGTTGTCGACAAACGACAGCAGATGTTTGCCGCGGTAGATGCACCACGGATCGCCGCCAAACTGGCGGTGCAGCGAATGGGCGATCTCGAACATGTTGACCGAGTTAAAGCTGGAATACAGGCCCTTGTAGCACTCGTAATTAGTGCACGAGTCGAGCATCTCGTCGTTGACGATCTGGTTGTAGTCGCCGTGGAGCGTCTCGCCGATCAGCACAAAGCCGGGCTTGAGCTCACGGGTAAAGGAGTGTAGGCGGCGCATAAAGTCGCGGTCGAGCATATAGGCAACGTCCAGGCGCAGGCCGTCGACGCCAAAGACGTCGGCCCAACGGTGCACGGACTCGAGCAGGTAATCGACCACAGCGGGATTTTGCAGGTTGAGCTTCACAAGCTCAAAATGGCCTTCCCAGCCCTCGTACCAAAAGCCATCGCCATAGCAGGAATCGCCGTCAAAGCTAATGTGGAACCAGTCCTTGTACGGCGAGTCCCACTTGCGCTCCTGCACATCGCGGAAGGCCCAAAAACCGCGGCCGACGTGGTTGAAGACGGCATCGAGCACCACGCGGATGCCATGGGCATGCAGCGTGTCGCATACGGCGGCAAAGTCGACGTCCCCGCCCAGGCGGCGGTCAATGTGGCGCAGGCTGCGTGTATCGTAGCCGTGGCTATCAGATTCGAGCGGCGGGTTGATGAGCACAGCGCCAACGCCGAGTTCCTGCAGGTAGTCGGCCCATTGGGCGATCTTCATGATGGGCGCATCGGGGTTTGGCGCGGCATTGACAGCCTGGGCGAGCTCATCCTCGGCAACGGGCGCGGCGTTTTCGCGCGGAGCTCCACAAAAGCCCAGCGGATAGATCTGATAGAACGTCGTCTCGTATGCCCACATAACAGCCTCCCGGTAAGCTCAACACAACGACATGCATTGTATGCCTGCCGTGCATCCCCTCCCCCAAAATAAGTTGCGGTGGAATAGGGACTGTTTGCCGGGTTTATTGGGCCCAACAGTCCGTATTTCACCGCAACTGATGAGGAGGATGTGGCTAGGCGACGGGCTTTGCGCGGCGTATGGCTGGGAACATCACCGTGATGGCGAGGATGACGCCCACGACGGCAATCGCCCCGCCCACAAAGCCGATCCAGGCGATACCGGGACCCGAAACCACGGCTCCGCCGATCGCGGTACCCGTGCCGATACCGAGGTTGAACAGGCCCGAGAAGATCGACATGGCGACGGCCGACGAATCTGCCGGCGTGTGCTTGATGAGCTCGGCCTGAAACGCCACGTTAAAGGCCGTGGCGCAGCAACCCCACAGTGCGCAGACGGCAAGCACTGCCACGAGCGACGATGCGGCCGGACCCATGAGCAGCAGGGCCGCCGGCACGCCGGAGAGCGTGATGGCCAAGAACGGGAAGCGGTGCCCGTCGAACAGGCGGCCAAACAGCCAGCTGCCCGCCAGGCCGGAGCAGCCAAACGCCGTCAGCGTCATGGTGATGGCGCCCGCATCGACGTGCGCGACCTGCGCCAGGAAGGGCTCGATATAGCTGTAGCTTGCGTAATAGCCGGTCGCCATAAAGACCGTGACCGCGTAGAGCGCGATGAGGAACGGGTTCTTGAGCAGCTCGGGCAGCTGTTTGATGGTAAAGCGCTCGCCCGCCGGCATGGCCGGGAACACCGCGGCCTGGTACACCACCGCGGCGGCAGAGAAGGCCCCAACCACAGCAAACGTCATGCGCCAGCCCACGGCCAGCCCGATGGCGCGACCGATCGGCAGGCCAAAGATCTGCGCGATGGAAGAGCCCGTGGCGATTATGCTGATGGCGAGCGCCCCGTGGCGGGTGTCGACCAGGCGCGAGGCCATGATCGAGGCGACCGACCAGAACACGGCATGCGCGCAGGCGACCACCAGGCGCGCGCAAACCAAAATAGGATAGGTGGGCGCCAAGGCGGACAGGAACTGGCCGAGCGAAAACACGGCCAAAACGCCCAGCAGCATCCGCTTGAACTCAAAGCGCGAGGCAAACACCATAAGCGGCAGCGACAGCAGCATGACGCCCCAGGCGTAGACCGAAATCATGATGCCTGCCTGGGCCTCGGTGAGCGAGAACGACGCGGCGATATCAGTCAGAAGGCCGATGGGCATGAACTCCGACGTGTTGAATACGAACGAGCAGCAGGCGAGCCCGATAAGCGGGAGCCACTGCTTGAGTGAGATGCCATCTTGTCTTGCCTGAGTCATGTAGGAAACCTCTCCGATTGTCTTGGGCGGTGGGCGATTATATAGCAACGGCCCCGCATCCGTCAGCAACAGATGCGGGGCCGAAAACAATTCGATACACAGAGGTTGCGCCGCCAATAAATAGCTAAGCCAACCCCAGCAATATGCCCGCCGAATGCACGACAAACGCCACGATCCAGGCGACCGTCACCTGAAACGCGAATACAGCCACGGCATAGCGTGCGCCCAACTCGCTCTTGACGGCGCCGATGGACGCCACGCAAGGCGGGTACAGCAGCGTAAAGACCAAGAACACGTAGGCGGTAAACGGCGAAAACATGGCTGACAGTGCCGCGGGAGAGGTTGCGCCCAAAAGCACCGTGAGCGTCGAGATGACGCTCTCCTTGGCAATAAGTCCCGTGACGAGCGCCGTCGAGGCGCGCCAGTCGCCAAAACCGAGCGGGGCCAACACCGGCGCGATGATGCTACCCAGACCGGCAAGCAGGCTTTGCGACTGGTCAGCGACCACGTTAAAGCGGATATCGAACGTCTGCAGGAACCAGATGACCACCGTAGCGGCAAAGATAATGGTAAAGGCCTTGGTGATGAAGTCCTTGGCCTTATCCCATGCCAGCATCACCGTCGTCTTGACGCTCGGCAGGCGGTAATTGGGAAGCTCCATGATAAACGGCACCGGGTCGCCCTTAAATGCCGTGCGGTTGAGCACCAAAGCCGCGATGCAGCCGACCACGATACCGATCAGATAGAGCGAGACCATGGCGGGAACCGTCGCCTGCGGGAAAAACGCCCCGCACAGCAAACCGTAAACCGGCAGCTTGGCTGAGCAGCTCATAAACGGCGTGAGCATGACCGTCATCTTGCGGTCGTGCTCGGATGGGAGCGTACGGGTCGACATGATAGCCGGCACGGTGCAGCCAAAACCGACGAGCATGGGCACGAAACTGCGGCCCGACAGGCCAAAGCGACGCAACACCTTATCCATGACAAAGGCCACGCGCGCCATGTAGCCGGAGTCTTCCAGAATGGAGAGGAACAAGAAGAGCACAACGATAATCGGCAGAAAGGTCAGCACGCTGCCCACACCCGTAAGCACGCCGTCGACAGCCAGCGAGCGCACCACGTCGTTGGTACCGAACGCCTTGAGGCCCGCATCGGCCGAGGCGATGATGGCAGCGATACCGTCCTCCATGAGTCCCTGCAACGCCGCGCCGATCACGCCAAACGTCAGCCAAAAGACGAGGCCCATGATCACCAGAAACGCCGGAATGGCTGTGTAACGACCTGTTAGGATGCGGTCAATCTTGACGGAGCGCACGTGCTCGCGGCTTTCGTGTGGCTTGACGACGCAGCGCCCGCACACATCGCCGATAAAGCTAAAACGCATATCGGCCAGCGCGGACAGGCGGTCGGTGCCGGCCTCGCCCTCCATCTGGGTAATGATGTGCTCGATAGCGTCGAGCTCATTGCGATCCAGGTGAAGCGCCTCGGTTACCAGCTCATCGCCCTCGACCAGCTTGGTCGCCGCAAAGCGCACCGGGATGTGCGCCGTCACGGCATGGTCCTCGATCAGGTTAGCAATACCGTGGATGCAGCGATGCAGCGCGCCGCCGTCCGGACCGTCGGGCGCGCAGAAGTCCAGGCGACCGGGGCGCTCGCGGAACCGCGCCACGTGCAAGGCATGATCCACCAACTCGCCGATACCCTCGTTGCGGGCAGCGCTAATGGGAACAACGGGCACGCCCAACAGGCTCTCGAGCAGGTTGACGTCCACGGCGCCGCCGTTGGCGGTTACCTCGTCCATCATGTTGAGCGCGATGACCATGGGGCGGTCGAGCTCCATGAGCTGCAGTGTCAGGTACAGGTTACGCTCGATGTTGGTGGCGTCAATGATGTCAATGATGGCGTCCGGGCGCTCGTCGAGGATGAACTGACGGCTCACGACCTCTTCGCCTGTGTACGGCGACAGGGAGTAAATGCCAGGCAGGTCGGTAACGCTCGCCTCGGGATGGTTGCGGATGGTGCCATCTTTGCGGTCGACCGTCACGCCGGGAAAGTTACCGACGTGCTGGTTGGAGCCCGTCAGCTGGTTGAATAACGTGGTCTTGCCGCAGTTTTGGTTGCCGGCGAGGGCAAAGTGCAGCGGCGCGCCCTCGGGCACGGCCGTCTTTGCCGCACGGGGCGAATACGTCCCCTCGCCCAGGGCCGGATGCTCCGTCGTGCCGATTGCGACGTTAGCGCGCGGACCCGTATCGGTGTCGTGAATACCCACAAGCTCGATGCGAGCGGCATCGTCCTTGCGCAGTGTCAACTCGTAGCCACGCAGGCGGATCTCGAGCGGGTCGCCCATGGGGGCGTACTTCATCATGGTGACTTCGGTGCCCGGCGTTAGACCCATGTCCAAAATATGCTGTCGGAGTGCCTGATCGTCCGATGCCACCGATGCGACAACGGCGTCCTTTCCAATCTCGAGCGTATCGAGCTTCACGTCCGTGTTCCTCCCCCGGCGCCCACAGGGCGTTGTATTTATGTTCACCATGGCTAACCGTTTGCCATGGCTAACCAATTGTAACCATGCATGATAGCGCGAACATGCAACGATGTTCAATCAACAGATTGCTGCAAGGACCGTCCCCAAGTGCCGGCACAAAAGGAACGTCCCCAAGTGCCGCATCTGGGCCATGGCAACGCCGATGTAATGACGCAGACAGCGAAAGCCCGCCAGAGCGAGCAAGGTGCCTTGAAACGAGGCGGCATTGACCTTCTGGTCATGCCGCCGAAGTTGAAAGGCAGATTGCCGCCCTGGCGGGCTTGCAGCGTCAAATGGTTACGGCGTTTGGTAAAACGCCGTAACTAAAACCCGTGGCGCTCCAGGAAGCGGAAGGCTAGGCGAATCCAAGGGCGGACCGCCACCTGCTTGTCCTCGTTGTCGACCGCGGTGTTGGCGTTGCCGAGCGAAAGGCCGTGACCACCCTGGTCAAAGACGTGCATCTCGCATGCAACGCCCTCCTCGGCCATGCGCTGCGCAAACGGGTAGACCTGCGCGATCGGCGCCGTCTTGTCGTCGGACACGCCCCACACAAAGGTCGGCGGCATCTGACGCGAAACATGTGTGGTGGGGCAGATATCGGCCAGATGCTCGTCAGTTGCCTCGCCACCCGTCACCATCGACAGGTAGTCGTTGAGCAGATCGCGCCCCGTCTTGCCGCCCGTCTTGGGCACGCGCAAGTCAATGCGCGGATCGCGCGTCTGCATGTCGCGCACATAGGCAAAGTCGAGCAATGGATAGCCCAGCACCACGGCATCGGGACGAATGTCGTCCGCGCGCGCCCCGGCAAGTGCCGCGAAGGGACCGGTCTTCCACTGCGTTGCCAGCGAGGCACAGATCATGCCGCCCGCCGAGAATCCCACGACGCACACGCGCTTAGGATCGACATGCCACTCGTCGGCGTTGGCGCGCACCGTGGCGACCATCTTGGCAAGGTCTGCCTGGGGATGCGGAAAGCTCACGTCACCCGTAGAACTCGTGACATAGTTGAGCACAAAGGCCTGGTAACCGTGATCCAAAAACGCAAACGCCACCGGGTCCTGCTCGTGCGGAGCGATATGCGTAAACCCGCCTCCGCCGCAGATAATCACCGCGGGGCGGCGGCCATTGGGTTTGTCGGGGAGCGGCTCGGCACCCAAATACGTAAACGTCGCCGGATAATCCTCGGTCGGCTCCTCGCCCCACAGCGCATGGTTCTCGACAATCATATGTGCTCCCTTCGCGCAAATTATGCGCCCTTGTTTTTCGCCTTCAAGCGTACCCCACTTGAACCCGTGGCGCAGAAACACTCCGGCAATAAGTTTCCCTTCAACTGATATATCACATAATCCCAGTTCAGAGGTATCGTTGAGCAGCGTAGAATAGGGGCGTTGACCAAGCCGCGAAACACATGTGAAACGTTTCCGGCAAACCAAACGCGCGATATGCGCCTATTTAAGTTGGAGGCAACTATGGGTCTGCTCGATTCGCTTAAGTCCACCTTCACCTCGACCGGCGAGGCGTCCGTTCCGCCCGCAGCAAGCTTCGCTACCCGCGAAGGCGTCATCTATGCCCCCGTCAACGGCGTGCTCGTCAACCTGAACGAGGTTCCCGACGAGACGATCGCCTCGGGTATGCTTGGCCAGGGCTATGGCATCGAGCCCATTACCGGCACCATCTATGCGCCCGCCAACGGCCGCATCGGCGCCACCACTGTCACCAACCACTCCATTGGCATGATCACCGAGGACGGTCTTCGCGTGTTCATCCATGTCGGCCTGGGCACCGTGGAAATGAACGGCAAGGGTTTTGCCCGCTTTGTCGAGATGGGCGATGTGGTCAAGGCAGGCCAGCCGCTCATCAGTTTCGACCGCGAGGCCATCAAGGCCGCCGGTCACGAGGACATCGTGACCGTCATCGTCTCCGAGCTCGATCGTCTTAAGAGCATCGACCATGTCGGCGAGTCTGGAACGCTTATCGGCGGCAACCCGCTCGTCAAGCTTGGCGACCCGCTGCTGGTAGCCAAGACCAAGTAGCCAGGCCCCGCGCCACACAGCCAAAAGGCACCTCGTCAAGCGCCCGCGACCATTTGGCCGCGGGCGCTTTTCGTTTGAAAAACCATCCCGCCAATGCCTTATCTGTATAGCCCAAATGAGCCGAGCTGCTAGAATATCGAACTGTATGGATAACTATCATTCAACCGTTATGGGAGGATACGTGAACCGCACCAAAATCGCGCAGCTCTATGCTGATGCCGAGTCGCTCGGCGGCCAGACCGTCACCGTCGCCGGCTGGGTCAAGTCCGTCCGCGACATGAAGAACTTTGGCTTTGTTACGCTCAACGACGGCAGCTGCTTCCGCGACCTGCAGGTCGTCATGAACCGCGAGGCACTCGACAACTACGACGAGATCGCCCATCAAAACGTCTCGGCCGCACTCATTTGCACCGGCACCGTCAAGCTGACCCCCGATGCGCCCCAGCCTTTCGAGCTTTCTGCCACCTCCATCGAGGTCGAGGGCACGAGCGCCCCGGATTACCCGCTGCAGAAGAAGCGCGCAACCGTCGAGTTCCTGCGCACCCAGCAGCACCTGCGCCCGCGCACCAACCTGTTCCGCGCCGTGTTCCGCATCCGCTCTGTCGCGGCTGCCGCCATCCACCGCTTCTTCCAGGAGCAGGGCTTTGTCTACGTCAACACCCCCATCATCACCACGAGTGACTGCGAGGGCGCCGGCGAGATGTTCCGCGTGACCACGCTCGACCCCAAAAATCCGCCCCTCACCGAGTCCGGCGAGGTCGACTGGAGCCAGGACTTCTTTGGCAAGCATGCGAGCCTCACCGTGTCCGGCCAGCTCAATGCCGAGAACTTTGCCATGGCCTTTGGCGACGTGTACACCTTTGGCCCCACCTTCCGCGCCGAGAACTCCAACACCACGCGCCACGCCGCCGAGTTTTGGATGATCGAGCCCGAGATGGCCTTTGCCGATCTTAACGACTACATGGATAACGCCGAGGCCATGCTCAAGTATGTCCTCAAGGACGTCATGGCAACCTGCCCCGACGAGCTCAATATGCTCAACAAGTTTGTGGACAAGGGTCTGCTCGAGCGCCTGGACCATGTCGCCAACTCCGACTTCGCCCGCGTCACCTATACCGAGGCCGTCGAAATCCTGGAGCAGGCCGTCGCCGCCGGTCACAAGTTTGACTATCCCGTCAGCTGGGGCATCGACCTGCAGACCGAGCACGAGCGCTTCCTGACCGAGGAGCACTTTAAGCGCCCGACCTTCGTAACCGACTACCCGGCCGAGATCAAGGCGTTCTACATGCGCATGAACGAGGACGGCAAGACCGTCGCCGCCGCCGACTGCCTGGTTCCCGGTATTGGCGAGATTATCGGCGGCTCCCAGCGCGAGGAGCGCCTGGATCTGCTCGAGGCCCGCATCAAGGACCTGGGCATGAATCCCGAGCAGTACAAGTACTACCTTGACCTGCGCCGCTACGGTTCCTGCAAGCACGCCGGCTACGGTCTGGGCTTCGAGCGCTTGGTCATGTATCTGACCGGCGTGGGCAACATCCGCGACGTCCTGCCGCACCCGCGCACCGTGGGCAACGCCGACTTCTAATCGTCGGACGCTAGCTCGCGTCGCCACACGCCAACGCTCATCGCATAAGCGTCTCTCGACATCGGTCGAGAGACGCTTTTTTCAACAGCATCCGTCAAGCTTTTGGCAAGTTTTTGGTCAGTTGAGCAGGGCTGTTGAAAACTCGACCCACCGTTTGCCGACGACTACCGACCGCCCAGAGCGCCCTGCGCCCCTGGGAAAGCCCCACGTCCTAGGCTCCATACCGTCGCCACCCAAAACGGAAAGGACGTGGGCACGATGACCGAAGCCGCTGTTGAAACCTACGACACCACGACGAGGGGCGCCGCCTCGATGGCAGCCTATCGCGCCGTTCGCATCCTGCAACTATTAAGCGAAAACACCGGCGAGGACAAGGCCATGCTTTCCGATGAGTTGATCCGGCGCCTCGCCCATCCCGACGACCCCGCCCGCATGCCCATCTCGGCGGCGCGGCGCAGCATCTACACCGCCATCTCCGCGCTTCGCCATGCCGGATACGAAATTGAGTACAAACGCGGCGTGGGATACAAACTTCTTACCCGTCCGCTCACCGACGAAGAGATCATCAGGCTCCACGGTATGGTCATGCGCAACCGCTCCACGCCTATCGCTATCCGCAAGAGCATGGCGCAGCACTTAGTTGCCATGGCGAGTGCCGACGTTCGCGGCTACCTCGATATACCCGAACCCGTTCCAAGCGCAGGCAGCAAGGCCACCAAGGCAACACGCACGCCCATCAAGCGCATCGACACGTGCGAGCTCGTCGAGCAGGCCATCGACCACGGAACCACGGTGAGTTTTGATATTTCGAGCGTCACGACGCGTGGTGAAACCGAAGCAGCACGAATGACACTCCGTCCCTTTGCCATCAGGCAGCGCGATGGCATCTCGTATCTGCTGGGAACGGTCTACGACGCCCGAGGCGCCGATGACACGTTGCGTACCGTAGAGATTGGCCGAATGAGAAACGTCACCACACGTCTCCTCGACGGCAAGAAGCTCTTCGCCGCCCTAGACGAGGACGACGCCTCCTCCGCCGCATAAGACCCTCCGCTGCCCATTCGACTACCCGTACCGCCCATCCGATTCTGTATTAAAAAACCCGCCAGGCTGTTGTAAAAATGGACATCAGCGCTACTATAGTTCCACTTGCACTTTGTCCCAGTGCAGTGTTTCCAGCCATTTTTATACTGGGGGTAATGATATGAAGGACATCACCATCAGCCGCAGGAGCCTTCTGGTCTCCGCCGGCCTGCTCGCGCTCGCCCCGCTCGCCGGATGCGGCGGCAACTCTGGTTCCGGCTCTGCCGCCGCCGGTTCCGACTACACCATCGGCGTTCTGCAGCTCACCGAGCACTCCGCGCTCGATGCCGCCAACGACGGCTTCGTCAAGGCCATCAAGAAGAGCGGCCTTAAGGTCAAGATCGACCAGAAGAACGCCCAGAACGACCAGTCCACGTGTAAGTCCATTGCCGACAAGTTTGTGGGCGACAACGTCAACCTGATTTATGCCATCGCCACGCCCGCCGCGCAGGCTGCCGCCGGCGCCACGGCCGATATCCCCATCGTGGGCTGCGCCATCACCGACTACGCCGCCTCCGGCCTGGTCCAGGACAACGACAAGCCTGGCACCAACGTCACCGGCGCCTCCGACCTCACCCCGGTCGCCGAGCAGCTCGAGATGATGCAGAAGGTCCTGCCCGGCGTTAAAAAGGTCGGCCTGCTCTACTGCACCGCCGAGTCCAACTCCGACGTCCAGATCAAGGCTGCCAAGAAGGAGCTCGACAAGCTGGGCCTCGAGTACACTGACTTCACCGTCTCGAGCTCCAACGAGATTCAGTCCGTCGTCGAGTCTGCCGTGGGCAAGGTCGACGCGCTGTACTCCCCCACCGACAACACCATCGCCGCGGGTGCCTCGCAGGTCGGCCAGATCTGCAAGGAAAACAAGCTTCCCTTCGTGACTGGCGAGGAGGGTATGTGCATGGCCGGCGGCCTGTTCACCCTCTCCATCAACTATGAGGACCTGGGCTACGCCGCGGGCGAGATGGCCGTTAAGATCCTGAAGGGCGAGGCCAAGCCCGAGGATATGCCGATCAAGCACCTCTCGAGCAAGGACCTGGTCGTCGTCAAGAACGACGAAATGGCCGAGGCCCTGGGCATCGACCTTTCCGCCCTGGACGCGTAATGCCATACGCGGCATGCGTCTAGAGCCCGTGCTCGCGCTTTAGCCGCGTTATTCAATATCTGATCCACAGGGGCGGGCGCTGTAGACCGGCGTCCGCCCTGCTTGTTTCAGGTAAAACAAAACGTCTGTCCGTAACTCTTCTATGCATTGTTACCGCTATTATGGTGAATCACGTGTCCACCCTATCCTAGGAGGTATGAAGCATGCTCATTGCATTGCAGGGCGCCGTTTCGCAGGGCGTCCTCTGGGGCATTATGGTGCTTGGCGTGTTTATCACGTTCCGCCTGCTCGACATTCCCGATATGACCTGCGACGGCAGCTTTGCCCTCGGCGGCTGCGTCTGCGCTGTGCTCATCGTCAATAACAACGTCGACCCGCTGTTCGCCGTGCTGGCCGGTATGTGCGCCGGCGCCATCGCGGGCGCCGTCACGGGCATTTTGACCACCGTCTTTGAGATTCCCGCGATCCTCGCCGGAATCCTCACCCAGATCAGCCTGTGGTCCATCAACCTGCGCATCATGGGCAAGTCCAATACGCCCATTCTTGCCAAAGGCACCGTGTTCTCGGCCGTCAGCAATATGACCGGTCTGCCGCAGTCCACCGTTGCCATCATCTTGGGCATCCTGCTCGCCGTGGCTATCGTTGCCATCCTGTATTGGTTCTTTGGCACCGAGATCGGCTCGGCGCTGCGAGCCACCGGCAACAACGAGTACATGATCCGCGCTCTGGGCGTCAACACCAACTCCACCAAGATGATCGCCCTCGTGCTCTCCAACGCCCTCATCGGCCTTTCGGGCGCGCTCATCTGCCAGAGCCAAAAGTATGCCGACATTGGTATGGGCACCGGTGCCATCGTTATCGGTCTTGCCGCCATTGTTATCGGCGAGGTGCTCGGCCGTCTGCTTCCCGGCGGCCTCACGCAGTTTAGCGTCCGTCTTGCCTCCGCCGTCTTTGGCTCCGTGGTGTACTTCCTTATCCGCGCCATCGTGCTGCAGTTGGGCATGGACGCCAACGACATGAAGCTGCTCTCCGCCGTGATTGTCGCTGTGGCCCTGTGCGTGCCCGTGGTTTGGGAGCGCTATAAGCTCCGCAGCTCCTACACGAAGGGGGATGAGGCAGATGCTTAAGCTCTCGCACGTCAAGAAGACCTTTAACAAGGGCACCGTCACCGAGAAGCGCGCGCTCACCGGCGTCGACCTCACCCTAAATGACGGCGACTTTGTAACCGTGATCGGCGGCAACGGCGCCGGCAAGTCCACGCTGCTCAACATGATCGCCGGCGTGTACCCGCTCGATTCGGGCGTTATTGAGCTCGACGGCACCGACATCTCGCGCCTGAGCGAGTCGCAGCGCGCCAAGTACCTGGGCCGCGTGTTTCAGGACCCCATGCGCGGTACCGCTGCCGACATGCAGATCGCCGAGAACCTGGCCCTCGCCAAGCGTCGCGGCCAGCGTCGCGGCCTTTCGTGGGGCGTCACCAAGGCCGAGAAAGATGAGTACGTCGAGCTGCTCAAGCGCCTGGACCTTGGTCTGGACACGCGTCTCAACGCCAAGGTCGGCCTGCTCTCGGGTGGCCAGCGCCAGGCACTCACCCTGCTGATGGCCACGCTCACCAGGCCGCGCCTGCTGCTGCTCGACGAGCACACCGCGGCCCTCGACCCCAAGACGGCCTCTAAGGTGCTCGACCTGACCGAGGAGATCGTCGACGAGAACCACCTGACCACGCTCATGGTCACGCACAACATGAACGACGCCATCCGTCTGGGCAACCGTCTGATCATGATGCACGAGGGCCATGTGATCTACGACGTGGCGGGCGATGAGAAGAAGTCGCTCACCGTCGCCGACCTGCTGCAGAAGTTCGAGGAGGTCTCGGGCGGCGAGCTTGCCAACGACCGCATGCTGCTGAGCTAAAACCTGCCAAAAAGGGACAGGTTTATTTTGGTAGGTTTTATCTGCGCAAACGTCAAAACCGCCGCTAAGGGACAGACGCCCTTACGGCGGTTTTCGCATATTATGTCGATAATCCGATATTCAACCAGACATTCTGGCTAAGGACTAAGGAAGCTGCCATGAAAAGACTCCCCCGCCTTGCGTTGGCCGCCGCGTTGTTTGCCGGCGCGCTCGCAGGTATCCCAAGCCTCGCTTTCGCAGGGAACCTACCCGCCGCTATTGACGGCTCCGTGGCCGTCATGCACACCAACGACATCCACGGCAGCTACAAGTACAGCTACAACGAAAGCAAGGGCACCGGCACGGTGGGCTTCGACGGACTGGCGGTTCTCTATAGCGCCCAAAGCAGCGCCCCCGATCTTTTGCTCGATGCGGGCGACACCTTCCACGGGCAGTCCTTTGCCACCATGAGCGAGGGCAAGAGCATCGCCGAGCTCATGGACACCTTCTACGCCGACGGCTACGACGCGACCACGCCAGGCAACCACGACTGGAGCTACGGCGCGGACAAACTCCGCACCATGACCGGCTACAGCACCACCGGCACGCCCTTCGCCATGCTCTGCGCGAACGCGAAGTCTACGAGCGGCGTATGGAGCTCGAGCATCACGAAGACGCTCGATCGCACCTGGGAGGATAGCGAAGATCACTCCACATTCGACTACAAAATCAAGGTCGGCGTCGTGGGTGCCATGGATGAGTCGCTGGAATCCTCGCTGCGCGCGGACCTGGTTGCGGGTACGTCGTTCTCGAGTGCCGCGAACGCCATCAATGCCGAGGCAGAGCAGCTGCGCAGGGAGGGCTGCGATGTTGTTGTGTGTATCGCGCATACACTCAACGCCAAGACCTTTGCCACGCGGCTCCGTGGCGTCGATGCCCTTATCGCAGGCCACGAGCACATCAACCTTAACGAGAAGGTGACGGGAGCCGACGGCAAGACGATCCACGTTGTTGAGGCAGGCAGCGCCTTTGCCGAGGTGGGGCTGCTTTCCATTCCGTACAAGTACGACACGAATGGCACCGAGACGACCGACGATGACACGGTCACGGTCCCTGCAGACGACAGCGACGAGAAGCTCTACACCGCCAAGAACGTCAACGGCCTTTTGGCAGACCCCGACAAGGGCTCCGACTACCAAAGCCGCCTTGAAGACGTCCGCAACAAGATCAAGCCGCTCGACGAGGCCTTTGAAAACGAATCGAACAAGGTGCTCGGCACATCCACCACCAACTATTTCTACGGCGAGGACGCCGCAGGCACGCATGGTTGGGAAATGGTGCGCACCACCGATTTCCGCCCCAGTAAGGAGGGCGACACCACCAAGGCCCAGACCATCGGCCATGTGATTTGCGGCTCCTATCTTGCCCTGACGAGCGCGGACCTCGCTATCGAAAACGCTGGCGGCATCCGCGGCGGCATCGCGGCGGGCAACGTGACCGCCGGCAACGTCATCGCTATCTCGCCCTACGGCAACACCGTGGAGACCTGGACCATGACCGGCGCGGACTTCCTCGCAGCGCTCGAGCACTCGCTACAAATCAGCGACGATTGCAATGACAGCTACGAGCTTCAGCAGGCTTATGTGGCGGCCGGTCACACCGAGCAGGAGGCGCAAGACAAGTACAAGTGGCGCGATGACTCTGGCAGCGTTCTCTCCTTTGGCGGCATCAACGTGACGATTGATTGGACACAGCCCGAGGGCAAGCGCATTGTGAGTGCCACACTCACCAAAGATGGCAGCACGCTCGACCCCGCCAAGACCTATACCGTCGCCACCAACAACTACATCATCACCAACACGACCGACTTCCCCACCTTCGCAAACGCCACCAAGCACACCGAGTGGGGTACCTGCGAGTCAGCGCTAAGGGCGCTGATCGGGCAGAGCAGCTGGGAGAGCAAGATGGCCTCGCTCGCGGGCACCATCAGCTTTGGCTCCGCTGCCGTGGACCCCACGCCCACACCGGCCCCGACGTCTAAGCCCTCACCTAAGACGGACACGACGACCACGAAGGTCATCACCAAGAAGACGACCGGTAAGCTCGCTGCAACGGGAGACCGCACGCTGGCAGTAGTTGGCGCGTGCCTTATCGGCGGCATCATCGTCATCATCCTCGGCATTATCTGGAAGCGTCGACGCTAAGCTACACCGCCGGGCCTTGCAGCCCCGCCGCGTAAACCTTATATCGAGCACAGAAGCCCGTCCGAATTTGATCGGACGGGCTTCTTGGTGGGTATCATGGTTGGACGAGCATTAGGAGGTTTTCCCTACATGGAATTGTTTGAGCCGATTCTTCATTTCTTTGAGCAACGGTGGGTCCACAACATCATCTGGGCCGTCATCTTGGCGATAGGCACCGCCGTCGCCGCCAAGGTCGTATCCAAGACCCTGAACCATCTGCTTAACCGAGACGATAACCCGCTTCCGGCATCGAGTATCTTCATCAACATCGCGCGCGCCGTCATCTGGATGATTGGCGGCAGCTTTATCCTCGACAACTGCTTTGGCATTAACGCAAACGCGCTCGTCGCCGCTCTTGGCGTCGGCGGCATCGCTATCTCCCTGGGTTTCCAGGACACACTCTCAAACCTTATCGGCGGCATGCAGGTGACCTTTATGGGCATCATCAAGCCCGGCGACAATATCGAGGTCGGCGGTGTGTCGGGCGTGGTCCAAGACATCACTTGGCGCCATACAACGATTGAGGATGCCTGTGGACAGACCATCATTGTGCCCAACTCCAACATCTCCAAGAACACGCTCGTGCACCTCATGCCCTTTGGGCGTGTGGCTGTACCCGTTGCCGTAAAGGACACGTCCAAGTGGGCCTCGCTCGACGCACTGGCAGACGAGCTGACCAGCGCCACCAAGGCCGCCGTGCTTCCCATCTCGGGCTTTGACAAGGAGCCCTACGTACTCTTTAGCGAAATCGGCGACTTTGGCATCAAAGGAAAGATCATCTTTATCGTCAGCGACGACAGCACTACTTTCACGGCAGCCGACGCCTGCATCCGCGCCATCGCCCCCATCATCGCCTAAACCACCGCAAAGGGGACAGGCATCTTTGTAGTGGTTTTCATTCGTGGTACCATGGTTCATATAGTTGTTTAAACGACTAAGGGAGCAACATTATGGAAGAGGCCTATCGTCAAGCACGCAAGCGCGGCGAGCAAGGACGTCGACGCGCCATTAGCCAAAGCGAGCATCCATACCTTACGGACCTCGATAGCTTGGTTGCTCAGCTCCCCTTAGGTCAGCGAGAGAATGTCGGCCTGCGGGATATTCCGCTCGAAATGGTCGTCGGCACGGTCACCAAGGGCCGTCAGTCCGCCTTTTCGTGTAACTTTATGCCCCTGCTTCCGTTTAACACCGAGTTCGCCCGCAAGTGGTCCAACCTCTACGACATCCAGGTAACCGAGGGCTATCGCGACCCCGTCATCGTCACCGAGTTCATGCATCGGTTCTATGTCCAGGAAGGCAACAAACGCGTCAGTGTCCTCAAATTCCTAGACGCCCCGACGGTTTCGGCCAAGGTCACCCGTCTCTACCCCGGCACATGGGATTCCGTCGAAAGCCGCCTGTACGGCGAGTTCTGCGCGTTTTGGCGCGTCTGCCCCCTATACGAGATCGAGTTCTCGCGTGAGGGAAGCTACGAAACGCTCGCCAAGATGCTCGGTCAGAACCTTATCGAAAAATGGCCGCAGAAAAAGGTCGACTACCTGCGCCACACCTTCCTGCTCTTTAAGCGCGCCTACCTTCGCGCAGGCGGCGACCACCTGGACATTACGCCTGCCGACGCCATGCTCGTGTACCTCAATGTGTACAACCAGGACCGCCTGCTGGATACGCCGACGGATATTGTCGTAAACCGCCTGTGCAAGATTTGGCGCGAGCTGGTCATTGCCGGCAAAAATGACGAGGACAAGGTCGATCTTGTCGAAGCACCGAGCGTCGACGAGGAGGAGTCGCCCGCCAAGTCCACCTCCGGCGTGCTCAACTTCTTTATGGGCAAGACCGTCTACTCGACGGCCAACCCCCTGCGCATCGCCTTTATCCATGAGTTCCCCTGTGCGACGTCGAGCTGGGACAGCCTGCACGACCAAGGGCGTCAGTATCTCGATGAGCACTTTGGCGGTATCGTGCGCACCGAGGCGTTCGAGGACTGTCACGATCCGGATGTGTTCTACGCCGCCGTGGAAACGGCTGTCAAACATGGAGCAAACGTCATCTTCTCGACCTCGCACCGCCTGATGGAATACACGCTCAGGGCTGCCGTTGAGTATCCCCGGGTTCGGTTCCTCAACTGCTCTATCGGCCTTCCCCATCAAAGCGTCCGTTCGTACTTTGGCAAGATGTACGAGGCCAAGTTTCTGCTGGGCGCCCTTGCGGCCAGCATGGCGGACAACCACCGCATCGGTTACCACGCGTCGGTATTCGCCTCGGGCGCACTCAGCGAGATCAACGCCTTTGCGATTGGCGCCTCGCTGCTCGACCCACGCGCGCAAATTATCCTGACCTGGGGCGATGTGCCTGCCGGTGGTCTTGCCGAGGCCATGTGCCGCGAAGGCGTGAGCGTCATGACCGGCGCTGACATGTCAAAGTCGCTCGAAGACCCAACGGCCTACGGGCTTCACCGCTTGGTCGACGGCAAAGTCACCGGCATCGCCATGCCCGTATGGAACTGGGGCCGTTACTACGAGCTCATCGTTCGCAGCCTTCTGCACGGCACGTGGGACGAGACCAGCGACGACAACCAAGTGCGCGCCGTCAACTACTGGTACGGCATGAGCTCCGGCGTTATCGACATCCGTTACGCTCCGGGCCTACCCTACCAGACACGCAAACTCGTGCAGTTGCTCCGCAACGGCATTGTTGAGGGCTCCATCAACCCCTTTGGCGGCGAGCTCCACAGCCAGAACGGCGTGGTACAGATCGAAGGCTTCCCTCCGCTGCCGAGCACGCAGATTGTCGAGATGAATTGGCTGGCGGACAACGTGGTAGGCACCATTCCGCAGCTCGACGATGAGCCGAAAGTCCCTGCCCTATGAAAATCCTTGCCATAGCCGATACCGAAGAACGATGCCTTTGGGAGTGCTTTCGCAAGGAACGCTTTGAGGGAGTCGACCTGATTTTGTCCGCCGGCGATCTGGACCCGGACTATCTTGAGTTTTTGGTTACGGTCATCAACAAACCGCTCATCTACGTGCGCGGCAATCACGATGACCGCTACGCACGTCATGCACCGGGCGGATGTATCTGCGTAGAAGACAGCGTGTACACGTACCGAGGGATTCGCATTGCAGGCCTTGGCGGGTCCATGCGTTATCGCGACGGCGCCAACATGTACACCGAACGCGAGATGTCCAAGCGCATGCGTAAGTTGTCGCATAAGGTTAGGATGGTCGGCGGGTGCGACATTCTGCTTACCCATGCACCCGCCGCCGGTATGGGTGATCTGGACGATCTGCCGCATCGAGGGTTTGAGTGCTTTAACACGGCGCTTGAGTCCTGGGGGCCCGACTATATGGTGCATGGGCATGTACACCAAAGCTACGGTAACGATTTTCATCGCGAGCGGCAGCATGTGTGTGGAACAACGATCATCAACGCCTGCGGCTATACACAGTTTGAGCTCGACCAGACGCGCTACCCCATCCGTGGCTGGCAGGCAGCCTGGCTCAATTCGCAAACCATGCGCCGCGAGCTCAAACGCCACGATGCCATCGAGTCCTCAACAGCCAGAACACCCTGGTAACCACCTCAAAGAGGACACTGTCCCCTTTGAGGTGGTTTTGACGCGATAGCAAGAAACCCGGTCCTGCGCAGGGCAGAACCGGGTTTCTTTAGCAATGCTTGCTTTGCTCAGGCAGTAACTAGCAGTTACTCAGCCAGGAAGTCACGCTGGACAGCGGGATCGACCTTGACGCCAGGGCCCATGGTGGAAGACACGGAGATGGACTTGACGTACTTGCCCTTAGCAGAAGAGGGCTTGACGCGCAGGATCTCGGTGTACAGGGCAGCGTAGTTCTCGACGAGCTGCTGCTCAGAGAAGGACTTCTTGCCCAGGGGCACGTGGCAGATGCCGTAACGGTCGGCGCGGTACTCAACGCGGCCGGCCTTGAGCTCGGAGACCATCTTGGCGACGTCCATGGTCACGGTGCCGAGCTTGGGGTTCGGCATGAGGCCACGGGGACCAAGGATCTTACCGATGCGGCCAACCTTGGCCATCATGTTCGGCGTAGCGATAGCGGCGTCGAAGTTGATCTCGCCCTTCTGAATCTGGGCGACGAGCTCGTCGGAACCGATGATGTCGGCGCCGGCAGCCTCGGCCTCGCGGGCCTTCTCGCCCTCGGCGAAGACGGCAACACGAACGGTCTTGCCGGTGCCGTGGGGCAGGGAGATGGAACCACGGATGTTCTGGTCAGCCTTACGAGTATCGATGCCCAGACGGAAGTGGGCCTCGACGGTCTCGTCGAACTTGGCGGTGTCGAGCTCCTTGATGAGCTTGGCAGCCTGAAGGGGGGTGTAGAGCGTGGCGCGGTCGATCTTCTCGGCAGCGGCGTTATAGCTCTTACCATGCTTAGCCATGTGCATTACCTCCTGTGGTTAAACGGGCGTGAGCCCTCCCACATCGTATCGTGTGCCCTATTGCACACATTTAACGGGCGCCCCGGTCGGAGCACCCGTCGTTACCATAAGAAATCGCTACTCAGCGATGGTGACGCCCATGGAACGGGCGGTACCGGCGATGATCTTCTTGGCGGCGTCAATGTCGTTGGCATTGAGGTCCGGCATCTTGATCTCGGCGATCTTAGTGAGCTGCTCCTGGGAGAGCTGACCAACCTTGTCGGCCTGGGGCTTAGCGGAACCAGACTTGAGGTTCAGCTCCTTCTTGATGAGGTGAGCCGCCGGCGGGGTCTTGGTGATGAAGGAGAAGGACTTATCCTCGTAGACAGAGATCTCAACGGGGATGATGTCGCCCTTCTTGTCCTGCGTCTCGGCGTTAAAGGCCTGGCAGAACTGCATGATGTTCACGCCAGCAGCGCCCAGGGCGGGGCCGACGGGAGGAGCGGGGTTAGCTGCACCAGCAGGAATCTGGAGCTTAATGACGTTGGCAACCTTCTTCTCAGCCATGGTCATTCCTTTCGAATCACGAGTGTGAAGTACTTGCTATATCGTAAGCACGCACGTGTTAGAAGCACTCCTGAGATGAGCAGTCACAGAAGAAGCACGCTCGCGCGAACGGACGAAAACTTAAGCGATGACAGCGACCTGGTTAAAGTCGAGCTCGACCGGCGTCTCGCGGCCAAAGATCATCAGCGTGACCTTGAGCTTGCCAGCCTCGGTGTTAACCTCGGAGACCTTGCCATCAAAGTCGGTAAGCGGGCCATCGGTGACGCGGACGGACGTACCGACCTCAATATCAACCGAGGTGCGCTTGGGCGAATCGCCCTTACCGGGACGACGAGTCATCTTGTTGTACTCGTCGCGGGAAAGCGGAGCGGGCTTGCCGTTGCCGCCTAGGAAACCGGTGACGCCAGGCGTGTTACGAACACACGTCCAAGCATCGTCATCCATCTCCATGCGGACCAGGACATAACCCGGGAAGATCTTGGAATCCTTGGTCTCACGCTTGCCACCCTCTTTAATCTCGGTGACGCGCTCCATAGGAATCTCGATATCAAAGATACGGTCCTGCATGCCCATAGTCTCGATGCGATGCTCGAGATCGGACTTAACGCGGTTCTCGTATCCAGAGTAAGTGTGAACGACGTACCAACGCTTAGACATGGTTTAGCCCCTCAATCCAGAGAACAGAGCAAGAGCCTCGCCAAAGCCAGCATCGAGCAGAGCGATGACGACGCCGACGACGACCAGAGAAGCGCAAACGACGACCGAGTAGTTCACGAGCTCCTTCTTATCGGGCCACGTGACACGCTTCATCTCGGACTTGACCGAAGCGAAATACTTCTTGGTGCGGGCGAAGAAACCAGGCTTCTCGTTCTTCTTGGACTTCGCAGCCTTCTCGTTCTTCTTGGCAACGGCCTTCTTGGCCTCAACCTTGGAGTTGGCGGCAGCTTTGTTGGCAGGTGCCGGCTGCTGAGCCTTCTTCTTGTTCTTCTTGTTGGCCATTTGGGTTACCTCCGCGCAATGCGCTTATACATGAGTAAACCGTAAGCCCCCAAGTGGGAGCTTACGGAATAATGACTGGCACGCCAGGAAGGACTCGAACCCTCAACACTCGGTTTTGGAGACCGATGCTCTACCAATTGAACTACTGGCGTATGTGACTAGAGACTAGCGAGTCTCTTTGTGCAGCGTGTGGTGACGGCACCAGGGGCAATACTTCTTAATCTCCATACGATCAGGCATGGTCGACTTGTTCTTGGTGGTCGTATAGTTGCGGCGCTTGCACTCAGTGCACGCAAGAGTAACTAGAGTACGCATGTATCCTGAACCTTTCATTTCCGCCCCGTACGGGCACGAGTTGTTACTTTATCAGCTCCACGTAAGTGCTGTCAATGAAAACCTCGAGTCAATTGGTTCTCGGTGGATCCATTCATATTTGGAACACATCAATGAAGCCATCGAGAGCTAATCGACGGTGCATCCAGGACCATTATCGATCCTCTCGACACCAGCAACGGCTCAATATCCATTGCAGAAAAGAACCCGGCACCCATATAAGTGCCGGGTTCTCTAAGTCAGCTATATCAAAGAGCTAATTTACTCAATGATCGTGGAGACGATGCCCGAACCGACGGTGTGGCCACCCTCGCGGATAGCGAAGCGCAGGCCCTCCTCCATGGCGATCGGGTGGATGAGGTCGCCCTCGATGGTGATGTGGTCACCAGGCATAGCCATCTCGGTGCCCTCGGGGAGCTTGACCGTACCGGTAACGTCGGTGGTACGGAAGTAGAACTGAGGACGATAACCATCGAAGAACGGGGTGTGACGGCCGCCCTCCTCCTTGGTCAGAACGTAGATCTCACCGGTGAACTTGGTGTGCGGGGTAACCGAACCGGGCTTGCAGAGAACCTGGCCGCGCTCGATGTCCTCGCGCTTGATGCCGCGGAGCAGCAGACCGACGTTATCGCCAGCCTCGCAGAAGTCCATGGACTTACGGAACATCTCGATACCGGTAACGACGGTGTTCTGGGTATCCTTGATGCCGACGATCTCGACGGGCTCGTTGAGCTTGAGCTCACCGCGCTCGACACGGCCGGTAGCAACGGTACCACGGCCGGAGATGGTCATAACGTCCTCAACGGCCATCAGGAACGGGAGGTCGTTGTTACGAGCAGGCGTCGGGATGTACTCGTCGACGGCCTTCATGAGCTCGCGGATAGCGTCCATCCACTTGGCGTCGCCCTCGAGAGCGCCCAGAGCGGAACCACGGATGACGGGGATGTCGTCGCCGGGGAAATCGTACTCGGAGAGGAGCTCACGGGTCTCCATCTCGACGAGGTCGATGAGCTCGTCATCGTCGACCATGTCGCACTTGTTCAGGAAGACGACGATGTAGGGAACGCCGACCTGACGGGCGAGCAGGATGTGCTCGCGGGTCTGAGCCATGGGGCCGTCGGTAGCGGCGATGACCAGGATAGCGCCGTCCATCTGAGCAGCACCGGAGATCATGTTCTTGACGTAGTCAGCGTGGCCCGGGCAGTCAACGTGAGCGTAGTGACGGGCAGCGGTCTCGTACTCAACGTGGGAGACGGAAATCGTAATGCCGCGCTCGCGCTCCTCGGGAGCCTTGTCGATGTTCTCGAACGCAGTGAAGTCAGCCTTGCAGCCCTCGGTCTCGGAGAGAACCTTGGTGATGGCAGCGGTCAGCGTGGTCTTGCCGTGGTCGACGTGACCAATGGTGCCGATGTTAACATGCGGCTTAGTGCGCTCAAACTTCTCTTTGGCCATAAAGCCCTCCTCTAAACAGGTCGTCCCCGGACGGGACTTTGCCTTTATACCATAGTGGCCTCTCAACATACTATTGAGAAGCCACCGTGTTACCTATGGTAGCGGTGACTGGATTCGAACCAGTGACGCCACGGGTATGAACCGTGTGCTCTAACCAACTGAGCTACACCGCCGGATGGAGCCTGCAACCAGACTTGAACTGGTGACCTCTTCGTTACCAACGAAGTGCTCTACCGACTGAGCTATACAGGCACTTGACGGGTGGGAGCTATAGGATTCGAACCTATGTAGGCAGAGCCAACGGGTTTACAGCCCGTCCCCATTAACCACTCGGGCAAACTCCCAATCGTTCAAGTATCCGCAGGTTCTTTGGTCTTTTGGACCGCCGCCCCCGCGAACGAAAAAGATAATACGATGCAACCTTGGGGGCTGTCAACGAAAACCTCTAGATACACGGTGCCGGGCGTATCTATATAGCTGTGACCTGCGGTTTTGTTGAGTTTGGATATGAAGGACGGTGGTTTTGGATACTGAGGTGACGTTTCCCGAGGTAACACTTTGGTGTAGTAGAGTACACCTTCAGGATCGAACTTCGATAACAGCCTATTTGCACCTATATATAGTTCGAGATCGGGGCTTCCCCGGTGCGATCAAGTAGACCAGGGGCCTCACCGTTTTCATCTCAATCTGTAACAGTAAGAGGGTCATTCCTCTCCTATCTGTTACAGATCGAGATACTACGCGGCGACCCCGGCTTACGTCTCATTCTGTAACAGCTAGAACGGTTTTCAGCCTCTTCGTGTTACAGATCGAGACGTTATCGGCCGTCCTTTGGCATTGTCTCGATCTGTAACTATAAGGAGAGTTTTCAGCCCACCCGTGTTACAGGTCGAGACAAACCTGAAGCTTGGTTGGTGCCAAACCCGCTGACATATCGACATGTATAAAAACGAGCTAGCCTCGAACATACCGAACCTCAAGTCACGAATCGACGACTACCAAACCGTAGCGCAAGGCAACAAATCGCAACGAATATAGCGATGGGGGTCACCAGCGGCGCCATTTTGATTTGACCGGCAGCAGATCTTCAACGAACCGACCGGTCCATTCATTTGGCTCCAACCCGCGAATCTCGAAGATGGCCTCGAAATCCTCCTTGCTGAGACGATGGCCAAAACGTGTATTCAACCACATCTCGGATTCTGCCCGCCAGATTTTTTCGCGAGCCGGAGTCATCGAGCGGACAATCTGGGAAGACACGTCGGCCCACTCTCCATCGTCATCCTCATATCGCTCTCTACCGAGAATGCTTTCAACCTGGGGGTCGAGCATGCCGAAGAGACTCGAAATGTCACGTCGCCCGCTCGGCCGCTTGACGGGAACAGGAATAACATCCTCGGCAAAAAGCTCATCAAGCGGAATATCGACCCCATCCCAGCCGAGACCGATAAAAGGGCGCTTCGAGATATCATCTGGGTCCGAGAAACGGATATGCAGGCACTCAGTCTCGAGGACCCAATTGCCCACCAAGACAAGCTTCCCGTAATGTGGCATCGGAGAATCCAGCCACGCCACCGCGTAACGTCGTTCTCCGGTCGACGGAAACTGATCGATATCGATAATTGTCGGCATCTCAACGCCCCAATCAGAAAGCAACTGGAATCTGGGGCTACTCCGTTCCCTGGATTACGGTCAGCAAATCCTCGTAGCTGTGCACCACGTCATAACGCACGTCCTCGTCCGAGAACTCGTTGAAGAGCTTGCGGGCGCAGGCAATCTTGCCGCGCTCAATGTCGCGCAGTGTGAGGCTGTCCATGCTGCCCTTGGTCTCCGCAACGAAGAACACGTGGCGCACGCTCCCCTTCTCAAACGCGATGGCCCAGTCGGGCGCATAGTTGCCCACCGGCGTCGGGATCTTAAAGGACCTCGGCAGTTTGGCGTAGACCGCGACCTTGCCCTCAGCGGAGTCGAGGTCTCGTGCGAAATCGCGCTCGCCCTCGGAATCCCAGAACACGTAGTCCTGGATGCAGCGGCTCGTCTCCAGCGCTCGGCCAACGTTCTCGGGCATGCGCTCAGCAAAGATGGTTGAATCGTACCGCTCGTCGAGCTTATGGTAAGTGATGTGGTCCACCACCATCGTCGCCTTCTCGGCCAGGATGCAACGGGAGACCTTGGCGATAAACTCCTCGGGGTTATCGCGGAACATACGGAACTTGACGGGGGCTATGCCCTTGAGGATCGCCGCCGCGCTCCTGCGCGTGATGCGCGCCGCGGTTGCGACCTCGCCCAGCAGGTCGTACGTAACGCCCGAGACATCCTCGCCCACCTCGTAGTCGCGCCTCGTGGCATCGCCGAACGACTCGCCGCGTTCAAGGTTCTCCCGCGTCTGGGTCGAACGCTGCGCGGCAGTCGTCATGACGTAAGACGCCTTTGCAACAAACAGCTCGCGGTTAATACGGTCGATCGCCTTAGCCCGAAGCTCATCGTCGTCGAAATCAACGGTGTAGGAGTGCTTGGAGTTAATCTTGTTCCAAAGTTCCTGGAACTCGGCGCGCGCGAAGTTGGCGTTGAGCGGGTTTTCGCGAACCTTGGGCTCGTTGCCGTTGCGGATGTAGTCGTCGAGCGCATGCTCGTCGTAGACGCTCTTCACCAGCGCTTCGATATCCTTGCGATAGGCATAGAGATGCTCGGGCAGGTCGTCGTCGGTAACGGACGTGAGGCCCGATTCCTTGAACTTCTGCGTAGGCACGCCCTCGCGATCGATGAGACCGTGCTGCACGAGCGCGAAATAGACATCGTGTGCATCTTCCTGCGTGAGCGCATAGGTCTTCTCCTCGTCCGCCTGGACGACAAAGTCCTTGAGGAACTCCTCCGTGACCGCCTTGGGACGCTCGCGAAGTGCGCTCTTCGTGTCCTCCTGCAGCGCCTTCGTGAAATCGCTGTAGCTCTCGCTGGCGATGACGGTGAGCGTGTTGACGCGCTGCACCTCCTGCTCGCCCAGTGCCTCCAGGTCCTGGCGCTCGCCGTCCCGGTTCACGCACAGGCGCAGGCCGCGGCCCACCTCCTGGCGCTTGCCGGTCTCGGAATCGGAGTGCTTGAGCGTGCAGATCTGGAACACGTTGGGGTTATCCCAGCCCTCGCGCAGGGCAGAGTGGCTAAAGATGAAGCGAGTGGGCTCGTCAAACGACAGCAGGCGCTCCTTGTCCTTGAGGATGAGGTCGTAGGCGCTCTCGTCATCGGACTCATCGCTGCCGCGCTTGAGCTTAGAGTTAACCGAATGCCCTTTCTTGTCGATGGAGAAGTATCCCTTGTGCGTTGCATGAACGTCGATGCCGCGCAACCACTCAAGATAGCGGCGACGCACCTCCCCGAGACCCGCATCGAGCGAGGCGTCGAGGTTCTGCTGCCCACGACCGTACTCGTCGATGGCGCGCACGTACTCCTCCTCAAAGATACGGCCGTACTCCCCCAGGCCCTCCTCGCCGTCGTCATCGTACACACGATACTTGGCAACCTCATCGATAAAGAAAAGCGACAGGCACTTGATGCCGCGCGCGAACAGCGCTTCCTCCTTCTCCAGGTGGCTTTTGATGGTCTCGCGAATCTGCACGCGGCGCATATCGCGATCGGAAGAATCGCCATAGACGTCGCCGCGACAAAGCTCGATGCCGTTGAGGAACTTGACGTAGCCCAGCTGGGCATCGCTGTCCGGGACGATCTCGGACACGGTGAACCCGTCGCGGTACGCCTCGAGCTCGCCGGACGCGGGATAGATGTCATCCTGCTCGTAGAAGCTCTGCGCACGTTTGGAGATAGAGCCAGAAGCGTTGAGCTTCTTGAACTCAATGACCGCCTGGGGCGGCTTGTTCTTGGAGATCTTGATGTCCTGAAGGTATAGATAACCGTCGGTACCGCGCATGTTCTTGAGTTCGAAGCCCTTAACCTCGATGCGCTTGACCAGACGTTGGTTGAATGCGTCAAGCGCATCCAAGACATAAACAGCATCGTGGTGATCGCGATGCGTCGCCGAATAGTTGAGACACGCGATGGGACGGAAACGGGCGATGCCCGCCTGGGTGGCCCTGCCGCCCATCTTCTGCGGCTCGTCCAGGATAACGATGGGGTTGTTGGCGGCGATCACGTCGATGGGGCGACGGCTTGCGAACTCATCGCGCTCGGAGTACATGATGCGGGCCTCCTTGGAGCGCCCGCCCTCCTTCATAGACGTATTGAACGCCTGCATGTTGATGACCATGACGTTGATATCGGAACTCGCTGAGAACCGGTCTATATCACCCAGGCGGCTACTGTTGTAGACAAAGTAGCGAATGGCCTTGCCGTACTGCTCAAAAAAGTGCTGCTCGGTATTCTTGAGCGATTTGTAGACGCCCTCGCGGATGGCGACTGAGGGCACCACGATGATGAACTTGGTCCAGCCATAGAGGCGGTTGAGCTCGAGCATGGTCTTGGTGTAGACGTAAGTCTTGCCCGTGCCCGTCTCCATCTCCACGTCAAGGTTTACCGGGGCGGGGCCAGCAGCAAGCGACGAAGACTCGATGATGCGATTGCGGCGCTGCACCTTATGGATGTTCTTGAGCAGCGTAGCGGATCCAAGGACAATGGGGGCATTCGCATAGCCCTCGGACGCCTGGACTTGCGTCTCAAAGCCCGGCAGCGCCTCGGTGCCGTCACCGCCCACCGCGCGACCAAGGTCACGCAGATAGAGCGAGGCACCAGAGTTAGGCTGGCCGGCAAAGACATCGGTCACCGCACGAGCAGCCTCAGTCTGATACGGTTGGATTTTAAACTTGAACTGCATCCGGATCTCCTAGATCACCTTGCGGATGGTGTCAGAGCTGAAGGTTTTGAAGAGCTCCTCGAGGTTTGCCACGGCGGCGTCGTTGGAGAAACATGCGTCGCGGAAGACGGCGTAGAGCGGGCACTCCTTGGCGATGGCCTCCAGCGCCACGGTATCGACATCCTCGTCAAAGCAGGCGATAAGCTGGCCGTCATTGACATCGAAGCATGTCTTACCGCCGATTTCGCGCTCGACGATCTTGGCGGAGTACTCGATGCGAAACGCCGGCAGGACCTGGAAGAGGAGGTCAAGCGGCAGAACGTCCTCTGCAGAGTTATCGGTAAAGAGGTCGAGCGATGCCTGCTCGTACTGCTCGGGCATGGCGTGCTCGTCCTTGAGGCAGGAGTCATCCACGCGCAGCACGCGGAAGCCGATGTCAGGCACGGACCTGGGCTCGGCACCAAGCTCGAACTGCTCATTGGCCGTGTCCACCTCGGCCCTGATCTTCTCGCCGGCACGGCGGATGCGCTCCTCGCCGACGTTACACAGGTTGCCCCAGCCGCCAGAAGCCTCTTCGGGCAGTTGAACGAGGACGAAGCGCCTATTGCCTCCGTCCTCGGCATTCTTGCGCATAGCGGCTTCTGCTGTGGTGGCAGACCCAGAGAAGAAGTCCAGGACAATGGAGTCCTTGTCGCTGGCGATGGTTAGGATGCGATCGAGCAAGCGAACGGGCTTTGGAGTGTCGAAGGGCGCGGAGCCATCGAATAGTTTTTTAAGGCCTTTCTTGGCCTCATCGGTGTGACCGACCTCCTCATGGAGCCAGAGGTTATCGCAGACACGACCCTGTGACTCGTCAAGGTAGCGCTTTCGGCGCATCCCCCCGGTGCCTCCCCCGGTAAAGTACATAAGCGGCCATGAGCCCTCTTCGTAACGGTTGCGAGCAATTTTCGCCGCTTCCTCAACGGGAACAGACAGCACGATGGCCTTGATCCCAGGCCTTACTTCCCTAGGAGAAATGCCGCACACTTTGGCACGCTCTTCTTCGTCATGCAAATCCCTAAGTTCATACGGGGCCCATTGGCAAAGAATGTCCAATAGGCCGGGTTGTCCGACCCGCCAACATGAAGATGTTGGCGGGTAAAAAAATCTTGCCCGTAAACGGATGTTGAATGCCATAAACCATACCTTGATGCGTCACCGCACCCGGGGCGGCCGGGTTGTCCGATGACCACAGCAAGCTGTCGCCATCGGGCGACCCATAACCTGCGTTCATAGCCTCTGTTCTGGGCAAACGTTGCGGAATCCAACCAGATACCCTACAATAAATAAGAATATGCTCCGCTACAGTGGGGATTCCTTTCGAATCGTTTCTGGGCGAGTAGGTCTTCTGCCAGATCACATCCCCAACAAAGCAAGCCGCGCCAAACACCTCATCGCAGATGGCGCGGAGGTTCTTGGACTCGTTATCATCAATCGAGATGAAGATCGCCCCGTCCTCGCTCAGCAAATCCCTGGCTAGCATCAACCTGGGATACATCATCGAGCACCAGTCGGAGTGGAAGCGGCCGTTGGACTCGGGGTTGGCCACCAGGCGGCCGCCCTCCTCGTCGTAGTCGCCGCTCTCGGCGTCGTATTCCGCGCGTGTCTTGGAGAAGTCGTCGTCGTAAACGAAGTCGTGACCCGTGTTGTACGGGGGATCGATGTAGATCAGCTTCACCTTGCCGGCATAGGTTTCGCGCATGATCTTGAGGGCCTCGAGGTTGTCGCCCTCGATGTAGAGGTTCTCGGTGGTATCCCAGTCCTTGGACTTCTCGGGGCAGGGGCGCATGGTCTTCTTGGTGGGGCGGTGGGCCTCCAGCTTGGCCTCGCGCTTGCCGGGCCAGGTGAACTGATAACGCTCGCGCGGGCCGTCAACGACCTCACCGGAGAGGTCATCGCGTAGGGCGTCGAAATCGACCGCGAGGGTTACGTTGCCGTCAGCATCTTTGGTCTCGGTCACCACATCGGGGAAGAGCGCGGCGATCTTGGCGATGTTCTCTTGCGTGAGGTCGGGGGTCTCCCGGCTAATCTTCTCCATCGTTGCTACTCCTCCTCAAGCCGCCTAAGCTCGGCTTGCTTCCTTTTCATCTGTGCAAACAGCTCGTTCTTTCGGACAATCTGACGTTCCTTGCGGGCTTTGGTGTCGAGCGCGGAAACCTCCGCGCGCAGCCCGTCTATTTTCTCACGGCGATCGATTCTCGCCCAGACGTCGTGACCATCGAATTCTCCCAACGCGACTTGGGCGAGCATGGAATCCCATACCATGTCGAGATCAAAACCGTTCAAGGCAAGACGCTCGATGTCCCGCGTCTCCAGCAGGTGACCCTCCTCGCAAATCGCGATATCGCCGGATCCGCCGTCGACAATCACGGCCTTGTTGGGCGTCGCGTTGCTCACCAGGCGCACGGCGCGCTCGGGCACCCGCTCCCCTTTGGGATCGATCCGCAGCACGAGAATCTCGTGCACCGCCTTGCCGTCGGCGATATTGGTCGTTGCCGGCTTGATGGAGTTCGCGACGGTAATTGACGCCACGCCACCCGTAAGGTCACGCCGGGTGGCAGCATCGACGTCCATATGACGGTAGAAGGCCTCTTTGGGCAGACGCCTGCCCACCTCAGTCGTGGCCGGAAGTCCTAACATGGCCTTTTCACCACCAGGAAGCACACGAGCTCAAAGTCGTCGATGCCCTCGATGTCGTTCTCCAAAAAGCCCGTCGTCCCACCGCTGAAGAAGCTATCGATATCGGATTCGTTTTTCCCCTCGACGATGGAGCCGATCGCGCTTGCCAGTAGGTCCGTCTGGGCAGCCATGTCACGCCCGTCGTCGGTCTGAGCGTTGTAAGCGCGGCACAGGTCTTCAACCGGCTCCTTGACGCCTCGGCAGATTCGCCTCATCTCGTCTAAGATGTCCTTGGGCGTGGCGTAGCCATGCAGAATCGACCCATCCTCGCCAACGTACACCAGGTAGAAGGGGTGAATGGGGTTGCCGGAAAGGCGGTCGATGTTGCCGTTCGCGTTGCGCAGCACAAATATCGTGCCCGGCTCTTCGCCGGCGGCGACCGCCTCGATGCCGTATGGGACGCTTTCGATCTCGGGATGATCCTTCCGGTACTCGACCAAGTCCATGCGGAAATCGTTGAGGCCGAGATCGGTGATGGAAATGCCACCCTGCGCGTCCTCCAGGTCGACGACCTCGTCCTTCATGCGCTCGAGTTGCTGGCGACGGTATTCCAGATCGCCCTTCTCGTCCTCGTTGATATAGTCGTCGTCGCCCGTCGACACCATGACCAACGCATGCATCTTGTTCTCCACGCGCGCCTTGAGGTTGATGTATTCGTCGAGCTCAACATCGGGCCAGAAGTTGATGAGCTGGATGCAGGCGTTCTTGGAACCGATGCGGTCGACACGGCCAAAGCGCTGTACGATGCGCACCGGGTTCCAGTGGATGTCGTAGTTGATGACGCAGTCGCAGTCCTGCAGGTTCTGGCCTTCGGAAATACAGTCGGTCGCGATGAGCACGTCGATGTCCTTGCCCTTGAGCCTCGGATACGCGACGTCGCGGTCCTTCGATACAGGGCTGAAGCAGGTGATGACTTCATTCATGTCGTTGCGGACGCCCTCGACCGAGCAGCGGGCGCTCTGCGATCCTCCGGCGACCTCCGCCACCTCGAGCCCATAGCGCCCCTCGACGTAGGCACCGATGTTCTCGTAGAGGTAGTCCGCCGTATCCGCGAACGCCGTAAAGATCAGCAGCTTCTTGTTGCCCGGGTTTATGGGGTTCTCGACCTTGTCCGCGATAACGCGCCTGAGCTCAGCCAGTTTCGCATCATGCTCGGCATCGATGGGGGCGATGAGCTGGCGGATGCCCTCGAGTGCCTCGAGGTCCTTGAGCATATCGCGCTCCCAGCTGATCCAGTCCATGTCCTCGAGCGAGAACCTGCTCTTGGTGCCGACCGTAAAGTCGGTGTCCCCCTCCTCATACACAAAGGACTCGACGTCCTCGACCGACGCGCTGGACGCGCCGGCGCGATAGTCCTCAATAACCTTTAGATTGTGCCTAATGACCTCGATGATCTTACCCAGCGTGATCTCGAAGGCGTAGACAGAGCTCTCCAGGCGCTTGAGCAGAATGGAGGACATGAGCTTGACCATTCCCTGCTCGCGGCCGCTGGTGGGAGGGCGACCATGCTCATCGGCGTACTTGGGCGCCGCGCTGGGATGGAGATAGACCGTGGGCAGATAGACCGCGAGCGTGAGCGAGGCGAGCGTGTCGGCTATCTGCGAGTAGGTGCCCGCCTCGTCCGAGGTGGCCAGACTCGGCCGCAACGATACCGGCTTAAGCCTCTTGGGAAACGGGCCGATCGCGGATACATCGTAGTAGCGCTGCACATGTCTGCGCGAGCGCGCGACGGTAACGCGGTCAAGAATCTGGAAGAAGTTGAAGTCGAGCCGGTCCGTCAGCGCCGTCGTGGTCCTATCGGCCGCGGGCAGCTCCGACCAGTCGCGAAACGCCGCCTGCGCGTCGCGGAATACCTGATCGACCGGCTTGTCGAGTCCGAGCTTTTTCGACCATGCGTCGGGGTCGCCCTGATAGGCGAGCTTGAGCTGGTTGTGCAGATCGCGGAACCTGTTGTTGACGGGAGTTGCCGAAAGCATCAGGACCTTCGTCTCGACTCCGTCCCTGATGACCTTGTTGAGGAGTCTCTCAAAGCGGTTGCCCTGCGTCTCGTCCTCGACCTTGGATGAGGTGTCCGCGCCGTTGCGGAAGTTATGGGACTCGTCGATGACGACGAGGTCGTAGGCGCCCCAGTTGAACTTCTCGAGGTCGTTGCCCTCAACCGTCAGTCCCTTATCACGGGACAGATCGGTGTGGTAGAGCACGTCGTAGCGCAGGCGGTCGGCGGCGATGGGGTTGTTGACGTAGTTCTTTTTGTATGTGAGCCAGTTGTCGGAAAGGCGCTTGGGGCAGAGCACGAGCACGTTGCGGTTGAGCAGCTCATAGTACTTAACAACCGCGAGGGCAGTGAACGTCTTGCCCAGGCCGACGCTGTCTGCGAGGATGCAGCCGTTGTAGGTCTGGAGCTTATTGATGATGGCCAGGGCCGCGTCCTGTTGGAAATCGTAGAGCAGGTTCCAGACTTTGCTCTCCTTGAAGCCGATCCCCTCTTTTGCAAGGTCATCCACCGAGACGTCCTCGAGGAACTCGCTGAAGATGCGGTAGAGCGCGGCGTAGTAGACCAGCTCGGGCGGATTCTCGCGGTACATGGTGGAGATGGAATCGATCACCGCCTGGGTGACGTCCTCGAGCTCACCCGAGTCCCAAGCAGCATTGAACTGGCACAGGTATTGGCGCGCCATATCCCCCGGGATACCCATTGTCATGGTGAGCTGTTTGCTGGGCGTAGTGCCCAGGGCAGACGTCGTCAGGCCTTCGATGGGTTGAAATGCCGCAGGCTCGGTACCATCGACGACGAGATAGCCGCCGGCAGCGCGGTTAGTATCCCTATACGAGCGGAATTCCGCCTTCCGCCTGATCCACTCGGCGCATTCGCGAGCGACAGCCTTCTGCCTGAGCTCGTTTTTGAGCTTGATCTCGAGGTCCGTGCCGCCGATACTGCTCTCGCGGCCCATGCGCGGAATGTAGTATTCACGCTGTTCCTTTTGGGCCTTGACGGATAAGAACGTCGGCTCTGTATAGATGAATCGAAAGGAATCGCAAGACTCCAGCTGCTTCTTGAGCTCGCCATATCCATAAATCGAGAACAGTGCCGCGGCAACCGAAATACGGTCACCGTTATTGATTGCTTCAATAAGACCATCTTTAAGCAGCTCGTTTTGGTTATCAAAGCTCTTCAGGTTCATAAAACGCCCTTCGAATGCAGCGTCTGGGAACAAAATGCTCGGTACCGTTTATCGCATCGCAGTCGAGCTTCTTTGGCACCTAGGCTATCAGTCTAAACCGGGATGCGCAAAACACCCTACGGGGATGTCAATTATTCGGTCAGCGCGGTACCGCAAGCATGGAGATTGGCGTGCGACTTTCATCTCAATCTGTAACACCTAGACCGATATTCCTCTCCTATCTGTTACAGATCGAGATAAATGGACCGATCCTCGACTTTTCGTCTCGAACTGTAACAGTTAGAAACGATTAAACCGTCTTGGTATTACAGATTGAGACAAATTGGGGAACGAGACGGACGGCGAGCCTGATAACTCGCCAAAAAAAGAAACGGACTCTGTCCCATATAGAGACAGAGCCCGAAACTCTCATGGAGCCAGTGACAGGAATCGAACCTGCAACCCACTGATTACAAATCAGTTGCGCTACCGTTGCGCCACACTGGCACACTTGGCGCTTTCGCGCGAAGCCTGTTAAGAATAAAGGAATTGCGAACGAGGCGCAACAGGCCGCACGACGTTATACAAATATGCAAAATCCAGCAACAACAGGTACCAGGCCCGTTCATTTCTGCCGGTTTGCCCTCAATCTTAAAACCCTTCGTCAGAACGAATAGTTTTAATTACAATTGAATAGATAAAACTATTCGTTCTGACGAAGGGTTTCGCGATGCTTACTACCAAGGAAGCCGCCGAGCTGCTCGGCATCACTCCGCGCAGGGTGCAGGAGCTCATAAAAAACGGAGCACTTGAGGCCCGCAAGGCTTCTGGTGTATGGCTCATCGACAAAGACAGCGTCGACACGCGACTCCGCTCCGTGACCAAAACGGGGGGACGTCCCCGCCGCGGCCACGGTAAGAGCGAGATCGCGTTCACCCTCATGAATCGCACGCACGAAGTCGCTCAGCTGGTCTACAGCACATCGCGAAAAGACTTTACCCACATCGGCGCCGACATCGATTACGCCCACGCCCCTATTGGAGTATTTGGCCCTAATAGCCCCATATCGCTAGACTCCTTCCGCATCTGGTGGCGCGGCCGCGGTATCCCGCTCGCACGCATTGGGCTAGCCTCCCTGCTTGCAGAAGCCGCAGTCGATGTTCCCGATGAACTCGTCCAGCGAAATCTCGGCCTCTCCTTATCCGACCAGTATTGGATTAGGCCCCAAGGTTCCGGTCTCACCTGGGAGGATATCAACTTCTTCAATAACGCCTTTGATGACGTCTCACTGTCCATTGCACCCTTTGCCCCAGAGGGAAAAGCGGCTGCCGCAAAGCCCGATAACACCTCGGACGGCAATCTTCAAAAGTACTGGACGTGCGAGGGCGAACGTCGAATTCTGCATAAGGCAGGAGCGCACCTGAACCAGGAACCTTATAACGAGCTGGTGGCGACCGCGCTCCACCGTCGCATCCTAAACGCCTGCGATTATGTGCCTTACTCGCTCGAGGGCACGGGCACTTCCGCCCTGAGCACATGCGATGTCTTCTTAACTGATGAAGAAGAGTATGTCCCTGCGTTCTATGTAAACCAGCACGCAAACGCAGATGAACGGCTAACCGACTACGAGCGATATGTAGCAAACTGCGAGGAGCTCGGGGTGACAGGCGTCAAGGATGCCCTTGACCGCATGATCGTATGTGACGACATCATTGCCAACTACGATCGTCATTGGCGCAACTTCGGCCTCGTGCGAAACGTAAACACGCAAGCTTGCAGACCTGCCCCCATCTTCGATTCGGGCTCATCGCTCTGGTGCAACATATCACTAGAGGAGCTTAGGGCGGGAGAGCACAGTTTTACCAGCGCACAATTTCATTCAAGCCCCGCCAAACAAATGTTGCTCGTCGAGGACATGGGCTGGTTTGACGGCGACAAACTCGAAGGCTTCGTTGACGAGGCAATCGAGATTCTTTCCAGAAACGACGCGCTCACGGCAAGGCTGCCATATCTAAAAGAGGCGCTAACGTGGCGCCTCGAAAGAATGATCGACATCGCTGAATGGAGTTAGCGAGGCAGCATTGCCCCGCCAACTTCCCTACCTCCCGCGCAGGGCCTTGAGCTTGGCCAGGGCATCGGGGCACAGGCGACTGCCCAGAGTCATCTTGATCTGCGGAGCTTCCTCTGCCTCGTGAACGTCGTTATCGATCTGTTTAATCTCGTCTACCAGCATACGGCTCGAGATGCGCGTAACGCCCTTGCCCATGACGACGGCCTGGATCGTGCCGTCGCTCGATACCACGGAGCACGCGCGACCTTCCTCACGTGCCTCGATGCAGAGCTTCTGCACCACGGTATCGGCCGAAACACCCGTCGGCGAAAACTCAATGCGCACGCCGCGGGCCGGTAGGTTGGGGCGCTCGCTGGAGATATTGCCCGCGCCGTCAAACACGATCACGGCCTCGTAACGGCCCTGGGCAAAGGCAGCAACGTCGTTGATGAGGGCGGTGCGCGCCATATCGTGGACGTCGCTGGAATACGGATCGTCGGAATGGTCGTACACGAGCTTTTCGTAGCGCGGCGTGCAGTGGATCACGTTGTAACCGTCGACCACCAGCAGCTCGGGCTTGTTGGAGTGCACCGTCGAGACTGGGTCGGCGATAGCCTGCGCAAACGCATTGCCGCCCACGCCGTAGGTCGCGGCCGAAACAATCGGCTTGGCCGAGCCCTCGCCAAAGCGCTTGGCCTTGGACTTGGCACGGTTCTTCTTGGACATGCGCTACTCCTCCCCCATGAGCTCGCCGGCGTTGCGGCGCAGCCACTCAAAGCAGAGGGCCGTAGTCGCCTGGGCAACATTGAGGCTCTCGGTCATGCCGCGCTGGGGAAGCTTGGTCAAAAAGTCACATTTCTCGAGCACTAGACGCGAGATGCCATCGCCCTCGGAGCCCATGACGAGCGCCACGCGACCCTCGAAGGGAGCATCCCAGCAACTGCCTTCGGCGTGCTCAGAGGCACCGCCCACCCAAAAGCCAGCGGCCTTGAGGTCATCGAGCGCACGGGCGATGTTGGGCACCTGCGCGATAGGCAGATGCATGACGGCGCCGGCTGAAGTCTTGTAGCTGCCCACGGTCACGCCGGCGGCACGCTTGTTGGCGATGATGACGCCGGCCGCGCCCACAACCTCGGCGGAGCGCACGATGGCGCCAAAGTTGCCGTCGTCAGTCACGTGGTCGAGCACCACGACAAGTGCCGGGCCCTCGCCTGCGCGGTCGAGAATATCGGCGACATCGGCATAGGGAAAGTTGCCAACCTCGAGCGCGATGCCCTGGTGGGCGCCATGGCTCGACAGCGCGTCGAGCTGCGCGCGCGGCACATACTTAATGCGGACACCCGCGGCGTTGAGGTCGTCGACCAGGCGCGACAAAGCGGCATCGCGCTCCCCGCCCTCGGCAATGAGCGCGCACTTGATGGGAAAACCAGTGCGTAGCGCCTCGGCGGCAGCACGACGACCTTCGATAAACTCGCCCTTGGGAGCCTGGACAGCGTCGCGGTTGCGATCGCGCTGCGGACGTGCGGCCTGGGTGCGATCGCGCTGGCCCTTGGGAGCGGCAGCGCGGTCATTGCGGCGAATCGGACGCGAGCCAGAAGCAGCCTGCTTGCCGCCACGAGGCGCACGCTTGCGATTGTCGGCCATAAAGTGACCTCCTAAATACAGCTATCAAACGAAACAAAATAAACGACCGCCCATGAATATTAATTCGGGCGGTCGGTACGGGTTTTCCAAGTGCCCGAGATTGCCGTGAAAGAGGAGCGACGCGTACTTGAGTACGCGAGCGACGGTTCGAACGGCAAGGTCGGGTGCTTGGGAAACCCGCGGGGATTAGAGAGATTTGATACGAGTGCCGGCGGCGGTATCCTCGATCGTCAGGCCCAGGTCCTTGAGCTGATCGCGGATGGCATCTGCCAGATCCCAGTTCTTGGCGGCACGAGCCTCGGCACGAGCCTCGAGAATCTTGGCAGCGGCCTCGTCCACGTCGTCGCCCGTGTAGGCAACCAAACCGGCGGCAACGCCCAGCAGGCCCAGCGGCAACTCGACCTTGGGCTCGGGAAGCTCAACGCCAAACGTATCGAGCAGCTCGGTCAGCGTATCGGCGGCAGCCAGGACTGCGGCCTTGTCGGCAGCATCGCCCGCCTGCTCCAGGTACTGGTTGCACTCGGTCACAAAGCCAAAGACAGCACCCATGGCACCGGCGGTGTTAAAGTCGTCGTCCATGCACTCCTTAAAGGTGGCACGGGTCTCGGCGGCCTTGGCGGCAAACGCCTCGGATGCTGCCTCATCGGCATCGGCCGTCGCATGGTTCGCGGCCCAGCGCAGGTTCTCGACCGTACCGGCGATACGCGTGAGCGAGTTCTCGGCACCCTCCAGGCGCTCCCAAGAAAAGTCGAGCGGCGAGCGATAGCTCGTCTGCAGCATCAGCAGGCGCAGGGCGGCAGCGGAGTGCTGCTCGAGGACCTCGGCCAGCGTAAAGAAGTTGCCGAGCGACTTGGACATCTTCTCGCCGTCTACCAGCAGCATGCCCGTGTGCATCCAGGTGTTGGAGAAGCCCTGGTGCCAGGCGCAGGTGGCCTGAGCGCACTCGTTCTCGTGATGCGGGAAGGCAAGGTCGGAGCCGCCGCCGTGGATGTCGATCGGAGTGCCCAGGTAGCGATGCACCATGGCGGCGCACTCGGTGTGCCAACCGGGACGGCCCTCGCCCCAGGGGCTCGGCCAGCTGGGCTCGCCGGGCTTGGCGGCCTTCCACAGGGCAAAGTCGAGCGGGTCGTTCTTGTCCTCGTTCTCCTCGATGCGCGCACCCACCATAAGGTCATCGATGTTGCGGCCCGAGACCTGACCATAGTTGGGATCGCTGCGCACGGCAAAGTACACGTCGCCGTTATCGGCGGCGTAAGCGTGGCCCTGCTCGATGAGCGTCTTGATCATGGCGATCATGGGACCGATCTCCTTGGTGGCGCGGGGGCGCACATCGGGATCGAGCACGTTGGCGGCGCGCATGACGCCGATGAACTTGTCGGAGAACTCCGTCGCGACCTCGGCGGCAGTGCGGCCCTGCTCGTTGGCGCGCTTGATGATCTTGTCATCGACATCGGTGAGGTTCTGGGCGAACGTGACCTCGTAGCCGCTCGCGATGAGCCAGCGACGAATCACGTCAAAGCTGATGAACGTGCGGGCATTGCCGATGTGGATGTTGTCGTAGACCGTGGGGCCGCACACATACATGCGGACCTTGCCGGACTCGATGGGCTGGAACTCTTCCTTTTTATGGGTAGCGCTGTTGTAGATACGCATTCGTTACTCCTTAACGGTTTTCTGTAGCAGGCAAACGGCCCAGGCGCCGATTCCCTCGCCCTGGCCTTCCCAACCGAGCTTTTCGGTCGTAGTGGCGGCGACGCCCACGTTTTCGACGTCAACGCCCAGGGCATGGGCAAGGTTGGCGCGCATGGCATCGCGATGCGGGGTGATCTTAGGCTGCTGGCAGGCAATGGTGCAGTCGGCATCGACAAACTCAAAGCCCAGCTCACGCGCATAGTCCATTACGCGGGCAAGCAGCACCATCGAGTCGGCGCCCTCGTAGGCAGGGTCGGTATCGGGGAATAGCTTGCCGATGTCTCCCCCGCGGCAGGCGCCCAGAATGGCGTCGGCCAAGGCGTGCGCGAGCACATCAGCATCCGAGTGGCCCAGCAGGCCGCGCTCGTAGGGAATGTCGACACCGCCGATGATACATCGACGCCCCTCCACCAGACGGTGAACGTCGTAGCCATGGCCAATGCGCAGGTTACTGAACATGGGGAAGGTCCTCTCCCTCGGCCATGCGGCCAAGCAGAATCGCGGTTACGGGACGCAGGTCCTCGGGCACCGTCACCTTAAGGTTATCGCGTGGGCTCTGGACGCAGCGGACGCGCCCACCCATGCGCTCGACCAGCGACGAATCATCGGTACCGATAAAGCCCTCGGCAATGGCTGCAGCGTGGGCGCGCTTCATAGCATCGACGCTAAAGATCTGCGGCGTCTGCGCTGCCCAGTAGAGCTCACGCGGCGGCGTCTCGACGATATTATCGCCGTCAACGATCTTGAGCGTGTCGATCGCGGGCTGACCGCACACGACACCGTCGAGGGCGCGGTCGCTCACGAGCACGTCGATAGCGTGGTCGATGGCCTCGGTCGTAATGAGCGGACGAGCGCCGTCGTGGATGGCGACATATTCGAAACCCGCCGGAACCGCATGCACGCCGGCACGGGTGGAATCCTGACGGGTATCGCCGGCATCGGCAAAGCTGATGGGCGTGTCATAGTCAAACGGGTCGATGGCCAGGCGGCGCATCTCGGCACGGCGCTCGGCAGGGCAAACCACGACGATATGGCCGACCTTATCGCTACGATCGAACGCGCGGATGGACCAGCTCATGAGCGGACGGCCCGCCACATTAACGAGCTGCTTGCCGCCGGGATTTCCAAAGCGCTGGCCGCTGCCGCCGGCAACGACCACGGCGCATACGGGCGCCATTATGCGTTCCCCTGTTTGGTGCCCTTCATGCGGTACAGCGAGTCCGCAAGAATGGCAGGGTTGTTGACGCCAAAGTCGCCCAAGCGCTCCGGATCCTCGCTGATGTCGTCCATGAGCTCCTGCAGCGAGCCATACTCGTCGACGATCTTCTCGGCCACGCCGTCGCGCACGACGGACACGCGCGAAAGCGTGCGCAGGCCCAGCGGCGTCATGACGGAGTCCTCGTCCAGGTCGTCATAGCCCAGAACTGCCGCCACGTGCTGCGGGTCAGACAGGTCCTTAGGCGTCATGCGGCTCAGCTCGGCGCGGATCTTCTCGGCGTTTGCCTCGGAGGAATCGCTTGCGTAGTCGCGGATCATCAAGTCGTATTCGGTATCCATGCTGGAGCCCGCGAGCTGCTCGAGCTGCATCTGCACGAGCTTGCCCTGGTTACCCAGCTTGACGATGCAATCCTTAAGCTCGGTCTTTGCCTGTTGCATGATCTCGAAACTCGAGAAGATGCCGGTGATGTCGGCGAGCGTAACGTAGTCGTCGAGCTCAAGGGCCGTCAGGCGCAGCAAGGAGCGATCGAGCGACTGACGGGTGGTCTGAAGCGTGGCGACGAGCTGGTTGACCGAGCTCATGATGGTGGTGACGGGCTGGATCTCGTAGCTCTTGCCGTGAACGTACACGTTAACGACGGCACGGCGAGCCGAAACCGAGATCACGATGGCATCGGTGAGCACCGACATGCGAGCGGCAGTACGGTGACGCATGCCCGTCTCACTCGTGGCGAGCGAGGGATCGGGATTGAGGTGGAAGTTGGCGCGCAGGATCTGGGTGAGGTCGCCATCGATAACGATGGCGCCGTCCATCTTGGAAAGCTCGAACAGGCGGTTCGAGGTAAACGAAATGTTGAGCGGGAAGCCGTCGTTACCGGCAGCGAGCACGTTTTCGGTGTCGCCGACACAGATAAGGGCGCCCAGGTGACCAGCAATGATCATGTCGAGGGCGGTGCGGATCGGCTGGCCAGGTGCCGTCAGGCGAATGGCCTGTTCCATACGCTTTTGCAGCTCGTTCTTATCCAAGGCATCGCTCCCATCGTATACGCTCCATAAACGTCAATAAGTTTCTCACGGTTTGCCCCTGTGACGCCCGCAAAATCCGATGCTTACAGAATGAGCGAACACAGCTGAGAGCCCCAATCCAAATGAGCTGCTTATGTGGTAGCATCGGGATTCGCATAAATGAGGGAGTAGTCGCGTAATCGGGCTCGCCCGCAGAGAGGGAGCCAGGCTATGGGACTCGCAGAGCTCGTGTTGCTCGCCGTTGGCCTTTCGATGGACGCCTTTGCCGTTTCCATCTGCAAGGGCCTTGGCATGAAGAAGATCAACCTTAAAGTCGCCGTGGTGCTCGGCCTGTTCTTTGGCGGCTTTCAGGCCGGCATGCCCGTAATCGGATGGGCGCTTGGCAGCCAGTTTATGGGCATCATCGGCCCCATCGACCACTGGATCGCCTTTATCCTGCTCGCCTTCATCGGCGGCAAAATGCTGTGGGAAGCCTTTACCGAGGACGAGGATGAAGACGACGGCAAGGATGCCGAAAAGATTGACCTGGTCGAGTACCTGATCCTCGCTATCGCCACCTCAATCGACGCCCTAGCCGTGGGCATCTCATTTGCCGCGCTCTCGGTCGACATCGTGCCCGCTGTATCGCTTATAGGCATCACAACGTTTATCTTCTCCGTCGCCGGCGTAGCGATCGGCCACACCTTTGGCGCGCGCTACGAAAAACCCGCCACCATCGTGGGCGGCGTCGTGCTCATCCTCATCGGGCTTAAGATCTTACTTGAGCATCTGGGGATTTTGGCACTGTAACGCCAAACACAATCGCTCAAAACTCAACGCCAGCACAAGGCCTCATGCAGAGTTTTGCATGAGGCCTTTTCGTGCAGACTTTTGCATGTCATACTGATATGCAAAAGTCTGCATGTTGGAGATCGCCATGGATACCCTTCCCATCACCACGCCGCGCCAAGCTGGCATCTACGTGCGTCAGGCACGCGAGTCGCAGGGAATCACCCGTGCGACCCTCGCTAAAAAAGCCGGTGTTTCGGAGCGTCTGCTCGCATCGCTCGAGCTAGGAGACGCCACCGGCATTCGACTCGACAAGCTGCTGACGATTTTCAATGCTCTTGGACTGGCGCTCGCCGCTCAAGGGGATATCGGCGAAGCGAAAAACGAGCGACCAGTCGACGCCCCGCATGCCAATCCGCTGCCTCGCAGCATCCCCAGGCGCCATCACACTCAACGTCCTCATCATCGCAACCGTCGTAGTACCCCCATTCCGGCTCTTGCAGATGCCCCCTTTACATCCGCACTCTACGACGAAGTCTTCGCCGATTTCGCCATGTCCAATCTCGGAGTCTCGATTGCCGCAAACGTATCTAACCAAACCAAGCCCGAAGGGAAATAGCCAATGGCCAGAACATCACTTCGGACCATTATTTGCGGCGTACCTGCGGGAACGCTCACGCAAGATGAGAACGGTCTTATCAGCTTTACCTACGATCATGACTATGACGGGCCAGCCCTATCGACCAACATACCCGTATCGAATCGCACATACGGACAACAGGTCATGAATCCGTACCTGTTTGGCCTTCTACCCGACAGCGAGGACCAACGAAAAGCGATTGCCACCGAATTCGACGTTAGGCCCAACAACCCCGTTGCGTTGCTCAGCCATATCGGACTCGACTGTCCGGGCGGAGTGCAGTTTTGTGCCGAAGAAGATGCCGACGCCGTCCTGCATCGCGCCGGCGAATACCGCCCTATAGACGACCACGAAATTGCTCTCCGTCTCAAGTCGATCAGAGATGACCGCGATGCATCGTGGATGGGTCTAGATGAAAGTTGGTCACTTGGAGGCAACCAGGGCAAGTTCGCGCTCGCGTTCATAAACGGCCGCTGGTGCGAATGCATGGGCTCCTCGCCCACGACGCATATTTTCAAAAATGGCGTTATCGGATTTAAACTCGAGGCTCTGAATGAGTTTGTCTGCATGAAAAGCGCCCAGCGCGCCGGTATCGCAACGGCAAACGTCGAATATCGTATGTTTGAGGACGAACCCGCCCTCATTGTTGAGCGCTATGACCGCGTGAAAGTCGAAGACGGAACGATCAGGCGCCTACATCAAGAAGACCTCTGTCAGGCACTTGGGGTGATGCCCGCCCAAAAGTACACGGCAGACGGCGGCCCGACCACCCGCGATATTCAAGAGCTCCTCGTAAATACGAGCCACCATCAACTTAACCTGTATCTGTTTACGCAGATACTGTTCTTCAACGCCATTATCGGCGCACCGGATGCGCATGCGAAAAACTATTCCCTGCTCCTTGGAAACGACGGCGCAGCCATGATGGCTCGAATGTACGATGTCGCTTCGGGCTTGGCGTACGAGCGCATGCGCCGCCGGGCGCGCCTTGCCATGAGCGTTGGCGGCGAAAATCGTGTGGGGCGCATCGGTCCAGGCGCCATCCGCCGATACCACGGTATGGGCGACCCCGCACTGGAGGCGGCGCTCACCGATGCCGGGCTATCTGAGAAGTTTTGCTTTGCGACCATGATGGACCTCGCCTACGAGGTACCCGTTTGCATGGAAGAGATCATGGACGAATACGCCGACCTACCCGGCATGGCGGACCTGCGCGAGCATATGCTCGGCCCCGTCCGCGAAAACTGCCAGCGCACCCTCGACCTCATCAGGGCGGATATGGACTAGACGCCAATCAATTTCCCATTTCTTAAAAGAAGAGAGGGGGCACCTGTCGCAAAAGACCGGGTGTCCCCTCTCGTAATGTCATTTGCAATCCGCTAGCACGTGACTCGGACTGCTGCTAGCGCAACCTTTATGCAGCGAGGCGCTTGAGGACGTCGATGAGCAGCTCGTAGAAGCGCTCGGCAGAAGCGAGCTCCATGCTCTCGTCCGGGGTGTGGACATCGGAGAGCGTCGGGCCCACGGCGATGGCGTCCAGGCCGTACAGGGCCTCGGCAAACAGGCCGCACTCAAGGCCGGCATGGATGGACTCGATGCGCAGCTCGGAGCCAAAGAGCTCGCGATAGCTCTCGACAAAGATGTCGCGGACCGGCGAATGCTCGGCATAGCTCCAGCCGGGATACTCGAACTCAAACTTAGCGTCGAAGCCCAAGACATCGGCCAGCGTCTGCAGGCGGTCCTTGAACTCGTTCTGCAGCGAAGTGATCGAGGAGCGCGGGGACAGCATGATCTTGACCTGGTCGTCAGAGGTGGCAACCACACCGATGTTGGAGGAAACCTCGACGGAGCCGTCGGTGGCGACGTTGCGGCGAATCACGCCGTTAGGGGCAAGACGCAGGGCGCGGATGAGGGCAAGCGCGGACTTCTGGTCCATGGCCTCGACCTCGGCGTCGTCGGCAATCTCGACGGTGCAGGTAAAGCCGGGGTCGAAGACCTCGAGCTCGGCAGCGACGTCGGCGATGATGCCCTTTGCGATCTGGGCCGCGGCCTCGGCGGCAGCGTGGTCGGCGTAGACCAGAACAGCCTTGCACTCACGGTTGATGGCGTTGTCCTTGGTGCCGCCGTTGAAGCTGACGATGGCGGGCTCGCCGGCAACCATCAGGCGGTCGATGATGCGGGCCATGATGAGGTTGCCGTTGCCGCGCTCCAGGTGGATATCGCTGCCGGAGTGACCGCCCAGCAGGCCGGAGATGTCGAGCGTGAGGGTGCTACCGGTCTTGTGCTCGCGCGCAATCGGGCAGGTGTAGGTAACGACGACGCCGCCGGCGCAGCTGACGGTGGCAACGCCCTCTTCCTCGGAGTCGAGATTAATCATGGTGCGAGCGCTAATCTGGGACTTGTCGAGCGTCTCGGCGCCGACCAGGCCAGTCTCCTCGTCGGTAGTGAATACGCACTCGAGGGCGGGGTGAACGATCGAATCGTCATCGAGAACAGTGAGCATCAGAGCGACGGCGATACCGTTGTCGGCGCCCAGAGTGGTGCCGTTAGCGGTGAGGACGCCGTCCTTGACGACCAGGTCGATACCGTCGGTCGTAAAGTCGTGCTCAACAGAGCCCAACTTGTCGCACACCATATCGATGTGGCCCTGCAGCATCACGGTCGGAGCATTCTCGGCGCCGGCAGAAGCGGGCTTGCGAATGATGACGTTGTAGACCTCGTCCTGGTACACATCGAGGCCGCGCTCCTTGGCAAACGCAACCAGGAAATCGCTGATGCCCTTCTCGTTGCCAGACCCACGGGGGATCGCGCTGACCTCCTCAAAGAAATGGAACAGCTGGGCGGGCTCGTAGCCGGTGATCTTGTAATCCATGGTGCCTCCTTGGCGCAACTGGTTAGACAGTAAGACATGCGTCTTGTATATTCCCAGACTTTGCGTGCATAAACCAGTCGAAAACGCCGAGCGCCCTTGCATCATCGGCTAACGGTGGGGAAACGCCACTTTATTAAGATAAAGCAGGCTAGACGGGCCGTGCCGAAGGGGCGTTGGACCCTTCAACCAACCTCAACGCCTGTTGAACATTAATGCATACACCATTGGTATGTTTAATAAGATTCTTGTCCTCCGTCACGACGTAATCGGCATCAATGCGATTGGCGACGCCCAGCATCAGGTCGTCCTCAAAGTCATTGTGGTGGTACTTGAACACAAAGGAGTCGAAGACCTCGTCTGCACCGACCGGGGCGATGAGGGCTAGCTCGCGCATCTGTCGAACGCATGCCCAAGCCGTTTCGTCTGCCGCCGCAATGGCGTTATCGCTCAGTGAGCCAGTCTTTCTTCGGCACTCCTGCTTGATTGCCGCCGAGACAAGATATGAAACGTCTTTGACCGAAAGCGACGAGGCAAACAGGGCAATCCGCTCCGAGGCGTCGGCAATCTCGATCAGATGGACGACATTTGCCGTACGGTCGGACCTGCCAGAAAAATAATCCATCCATACGTTGGTATCGATTAACAGCTTGAGGACGCCTTCTGTGCTCATAGTTCCACCCACTCGGGATAGCGCTCCGCCATGGCCTCCTCATAGAGGTCGTCATAGTCTCCCGAGAACTCAGGGATGGGGATGCCGTATTTGAGGCACGAATCGCGAACGATATGGCTGCCTTGCGCGGCCCTTGACTCCATGCGCCGGGGCTCCACTCCGTCAGAAACCGGAGCCGCCGCGTCTCCCTTCGAGGGCATGCGTCCGTTAACGACCAGATACTCCCAAAGTGTCCGAACGGCTTGTGACGGCGTCATGCCAATATGAGTCAGGACGGCGTCTCCCGCCTCTTTGAGCTGGCGATCTATACGCACGTTCATCTGAATAGATTTTTTATCGAGCAATTCGGCTTCCATGCCTCATCCTTCAGGTTGCTATACATCATCCTGGACTTAGTATAGCATCCATAAGAGCGCAGCAATGCCTTACCGGGAGGTGTAGTGGCTTACATTTTCCCGGTAAGCACCAACCTCGAACAGCTTTCCACCATGGCAGAAATTAAGACTCAAATGGGCTAACCTTCCGGCGTCTACAGCTCAATCACTTCGTCGCAAGCCTCAAGCAACTCGGGATCATGCGAGACAACAACCACTATATGATCCTCTTTCTTCTGTTGCAGAATATCAATGAACGCTGACCTACTCGCTCCGTCAAGCGCCGACGTCGGTTCATCGAATAACATGACGGGTGAGTCCTTAAGCAATACACGAATAATCGCAATCTTCTGCTTCTCACCACCCGATATATTATGGTTTTGCTCGTCCAGCACCCCATCAAGACCATTGGGAAGTGTTGAGACCAGTTTGGTCAGACCAAACTGGTCTACAAGTCGCCCGACTTCAAGAATTGGACAATTATCGCCCGCGAGTAGCGTCAGATTCTCTCTGAGTGTTCCGTTAACGATATCAGGTTCTTGCTCGGCAATACCAACGACATACGAGCGTAGATTTATAGAATCAATCTGGCTCAAATCAACCTCGTCATAAGCAATAGTCCCAACGCAATCATCGGGATATAGACCAGCTATGCCATCGAGAAGCGTGCTTTTCCCGCTTCCGTTTGCGCCCGACACGCCGTATAAGACTCCTCGATTAAGCGAGATGAGCTCTGGATAATCTATGATTCGATCGGTATCAGGGCGACAAATCGACAGGCCCTTGCACACAAGTGAAACAGGAGAACCAATGCGGACAGAACCGTTCGCCTCTTCATCCATTGCCCAAAGGCGCTTAAGGCGTTGGGCGCTCACCTTGCTCGCCTGGTAGCTTTTGCCCCAAGAAAGCAAGTTCACCAGAGCGGAATTGGCGCTCGAATAATAGCTCAATGCCGTCAGCAGAAAACCAACCGGCATTTTACCTGCGACAATCTCACAGCCTCCAATCGCGAGCAAACAGAACTGCGCAAAGGAAAAAATCAACTGATTCGCAAGTTCGAACCGTGATCCGGCTTTTTGGTTAGCCAATATAGCTGGATAAAGACCATCGAAAGCCTTCTGCAGCCTCAAGGAATAGAAATCAAATAATGAATGGCGACGAAGAAAGGAGACGCTCTCCAGCTGGCTCTGGAGAGTCCCATAGAAAGCAGCGGTCTTTTCTTGAAACTCAAAGCCTCGATTGAACAGCAGCCCGCTAAACAATCGATAAACTACTGCCCCCGTAACGATGCAGGCTAGACAGGCAATCGCCATCGCAATGTTTATATTCATCAACATAATCAAGGAACAGATAATCGTTGCAACACCGCCAATGATATTTGACGCCGATGTTATTCCGAATATTATGAGGTCGTTTGAATCGTGATTGATTTGCTGATTATAATAGCCCGCATCAAATCCGATGAAAAACTTCTGGGGCAAACGCTTGACGTGTTCAAGTGTGTCAGCGTTAAGTTGATATCCCGCATGCGCTTGAAGGTCGACATAGATTAGGGAAGTCCAATAGGCCAACACCGAACCCACAATGGCGACCACGCCAATCGCGAAAATACATAAGACTAGCGTCCGCAAACTAATACCGAGGACATTTTTTGCCGCCAGCACATTTACAGTCAGTCCCAACAGATATGGTTCAGCAAGGCTGCACAGCTGAGACAAGACATCGAGAAGCAGATAGACATAAAGCCTTGGCTTATGGAGGAGATATATCTTCCAAAATCTAAACATCGTGATTTGCCTCATGCGAATACTGATAATTACAAGCCAACCGCATTCTCTGCCTGGCATTGAATTTAACGCTCGCGCATTTTCTCTGGCCCTCCATCGCGGCGTGGGGACATCCGCCCATACAAGCCGGAAACATTACACACTCGCCACATACTGGGTCGTTTGGTAAATACTCCATCCATTTCAAATAGTTCGAATTAGCTTTCACACCTTCTCGAACATTTCCAACGGCGTACTCGCCCTTGCCAACCTCATCCCAACATTTAAAAAGTCTACCAAGCGGATCGATGACAAACGAATTAAGGGAAACCGCACAGCAGACGCCTGGTTCATACGGCGTAAACGGAATAACGTTGAATCCGCGCTCGCTAGCTTTATCCATAAAGAACGTTTCAACTTGAGAGAATCCACGCTGAGAAAAACAATGAATGTCATTTGAGCAAGTATCGTTAACATTGTCGACCGCAGCAAGATAAATCGCGACTTTACCGCGAAGCCCTTTAGCGTCAAGCTCGTCAATCAACGCATCGACCTCTTTGCTATTGGACTCATCGACATTCACGCGAATGGTAATCTGAAGAACATCGGCACATGAGATGATATTGTCGATAATGGCATCATATGTCGGACGACCGTCGGCCGGGACCCTCCGCGAATCATGATCCCTCTTTGAGCCATCAATAGTGATTTGAACCGAACCGATCTGACAATCAGCAAGCTTCTGAGCAATTTCTCGCGTCAGGAGATATCCGTTCGTTACCATTCCGGCAGAATAAGTAGCGCCTGGCCTAATGGGGGTGCGGACAGAAAGCTGGACCGTGAAGCGGTCCGGACTGGAGGTTCGCATG
>ENA-OXUB01000116-OXUB01000116.1-human-gut-metagenome-genome-assembly--contig:-NODE-116-length-53727-cov-29.743926_pt1 | contig 53727 bp, 53 predicted proteins | sample MGYA00249345_ERZ652652 | MGnify/ENA primary metagenome ERZ652652 (study PRJEB26925, sample SAMN05826496) | human gut metagenome | biome: ENVO:2100002; feature: ENVO:00000062; material: ENVO:00002003... | reverse complement strand
TAATCATGTTCACCCGCCCACAGTCTTGCAGCTAAGTAACCTTCCCCCAAATCGAAACCCGCGATTTTGGTGAAGCTTTCTTAGCTTTCAGACTGTCCCGGGCGGATTCACACACTGTGTTAATCATGTTCACCCGCCCACAGTCTTGCAGCTAAGTAACCTTCCCCCAAATCGAAACCCGCGATTTTGGTGAAGCTTTCTTAGCTTTCAGACTGTCCCGGGCGAGTTCACACACTGTGTTATAATAATATCGTGTTGACGTGTGTAAATTTTTGAAACAAAAACAATATTAAAATCCATGTTAGGAGATACTTGAATGGCTAAAAAGATATTGGTTGTAGACGATGAAAAACCGATCGTCGACATAGAGAAGTTTAATCTTACCAAAGAAGGTTATGAAGTCTTCGTTGCTTATGATGGCGAAGAAGCAATTAAACAAGTAAATGAAGTTGATCCAGATCTCATCATTTTGGATCTGATGTTACCTAAAATTGATGGTCTCGAGGTTGCTCGAGAAGTTCGGAAAACAAAGGATACCCCAATTATCATGGTAACCGCTAAGGACTCTGAACTTGATAAGGTTCTGGGGCTTGAATTGGGTGCCGATGATTACGTTACCAAGCCGTTTTCAAATCGTGAATTGGTTGCCCGGGTTAAGGCTAATCTGCGCCGTCAGGGTACTTCCAGTGGTAATACCAATGAAGGTGATGAAAATAAGGACATCAAGATTGGTGACCTGGTTATTCATCCCGAGGCATACTCAGTGTCCAAACGTGGTGAGAACATTGAATTAACCCACCGAGAATTTGAACTGCTTCATTATTTGGCCCAGCACATCGGCCAAGTGATGACTCGGGAACACCTTTTACAAACCGTTTGGGGATATGACTACTTCGGCGATGTTCGGACCGTTGATGTCACGGTCCGGCGCCTGCGTGAAAAGGTTGAGGATAGCCCAAGTCACCCAACTTGGTTGGTCACCCGTCGTGGGGTCGGCTACTACTTGAGAAATCCTGAAAGTGATCAGCAGTAATTAAAAATGCTAAGAATGTAAGGGGTATTAACTGGTTGTGAATAACCGAATCAAATTTTACCAATCAATCAAGTTTAAAATAGCGCTGGTTTTCGCCCTCGTACTGCTGCTGACGTTGGAAATCGTTGGGGCGGTATTTGTGAGGCAATTGGAACACCAAAACCTCTCAGCTTTCACCAATCAGGTTCAGCTGCAGTCTTACGTGAAAAACTCACTGACAACTGAACTGAACCGGTCAAATAAAACCCTGGCAAATCGCCGGATTAAAACGATTTTGAACGATTCCGATACTGGCAATACGGCCCAAATTCAGGTTATTGATAACAAAGGGACCATTCGTGGAACCAATCAGGTTAATAATCAGGCCGTTGTGGGTCAAAAAACAACTGATAATGACGTTAAAAACGTGATTTACAGTGGGCATAAAGTCGAAAAGAACACCTATGATTCGTCGAGTAATACCCGTTACTATACGCTGGTATCGCCCCTAATTAAGAGTTCTGGGAATAACAGTACCCTGGTTGGCGTCATTTATACCAAGGCCAATCTGGATCCCGTCTATCAAAATATTAATAGTATCACCGTCATTTACCTGTTTGCGGCTTCAATTGCGATTATTTTGGGACTCTTGATTTCGATTGTGATTTCCAGGGCGATTACCCGGCCAATTGAAGAAATGAAAAAGCAAACCATGCGAATTGCCCGTGGGGACTATTCCGGCCAGGTTCACGTTTATGGAAACGATGAATTGGGCCAGTTAGCCAGTGCGGTTAATAACCTGTCTGTCAGAGTTGAGGAATCTCACGAGTCCACTGAATCAGAGCGACGCCGTTTGGATTCCGTTTTAGCTAATATGACTGACGGGGTTTTGGCAACTGATCGGCGCGGAAACGTGATTATCATTAACGAAACGGCGGCTAGTTTTCTGGACATGGATGAAAACCAGGCGATGGGCAAATCGATTTTAGACGTGTTAGATATTCGCAAAGACTATAGTCTGCGTGATTTGCTTGAAAAACCAGATGAATTGATTTTGGATTTTTCAAGTGATGATCACAGTCTGATTTTGCACGCCCATTTTTCTCTCATTCAACGGGAATCCGGCTTTATTAGCGGCCTGGTTTGCGTTCTGCGGGACATCACTGAGCAACAGCGAATTGATGCTGATCGTAAACAGTTTGTTTCCAACGTTTCTCATGAGTTGCGGACACCGCTAACCAGTGTGCGTTCCTATATTGAAGCTTTGCACGACGGGGCCTGGAAAGATCCGAAGTTGGCGCCTAAGTTCTTAAAAGTGACTCAGGATGAAACCGACCGAATGATCCGAATGATCAACGATTTGCTGACACTGTCGCGAATGGATTCCGGTACCCAGAAGATGGATGTCGAACTGGTCAATATCAATGAACTGTTTAACTATGTTCTCAATCGATTTGATATGATCCTGAAGAAAGATGAACACCCCGCCAAAATGTACACCATTAAGCGCTACTTCACGAAACGCGATCTGTGGGTCGATTTGGACACCGACCGCTTCACCCAGGTGCTCGATAATTTAATGAATAACGCGATTAAATATTCTCCAGATGGCGGTGTGATCACCTGCCGCCTGTACGAAACCCGAAATAAGGTCATTTTAAGCATCAGTGACCAGGGATTGGGAATTCCGCGTAAGGACATTCCCCACATCTTTGACCGGTTCTATCGGGTTGATAAGGCCCGTTCACGGCAACAGGGCGGTAGTGGTCTCGGTCTGGCAATTTCCAAGGAAGTCGTCGAAGCCCTTCACGGTCAATTATGGGCCGAAAGTGTCGAGGGAAAGGGTTCCACCTTTTACATTGCCCTGCCTTATGAGCCGTTAGGAGAGGAGGACTTATGGGATGAGGTTTAGTAAATATATCATACCAATCGCGCTGACCATCGCCGTTATCGTAAGTCTGACGCTCTCGGTGGTGATTTGGACGAATCCAGCGAACTATAAAAACCGGCAGAATTCCACCCAAACAACCCAAACACAAGCGGTTACGAAGCCTAAACGGTACGTTTATTCGCCGACACAGGCAATTCACACTGACGAGTCGGGTAACCAAGTGATTTTGGTGAATCGCTTGGCCAATTCGGTTGCCGAAGTTCAAAAAACAATGCACGGGTACCAAAACGTGAGCTTAAAAACATTAAGCACCAAGTCTGAAGATAAGTATTTCCAAATCGCAAACCGGCCAAACTCAATCATGTTGAGTTATGGCAGTCCGGTTTCGATGAAAATTGTTAATGAGATTACAAATAAGAAATTCAAAAAGCTTCCAAACCATTCGGTGACGAGAATTGTCTTGCCAACCGATGATTCCTCGAAGCTGTATTTGTTGAACGATCAAAACTTTGCCGTTTATCAGGTCAATGTGAAGAAGCACAGTCTCAAGGCCTTAAACGACGTGCTTAAGATGAATTTTCGGCGGGTGCCGGCTTCCATTCAGTTGTTAAATGGGCGGCCAATGGTTTACGTGAGAAATCAGCTTCAGCTTCAGCCCTACAAGTATTTGATTGATCGCCAATCTGAAGACTATTACGTCAGTCGATTGTTAAATAATCGTGAATCGCAAAGCAGCACAACGGTTAAGCGCCGGAAGAATTTAGTCACTTACAGCGAACAAAATAATTTACAGTTGGCGTTTGATTCGAAAACCAGAATGGGAACGTTCTCTGATTTCAGAACAAATAAGGATCAGCGAAACGTGACTTCCGTGCTGAATGATTCGTACAACCAGTTAGTTGACTTGGGGTTATCGCTGGACAGTGTGCGGTTCTTCAACTACGATACCAGCACCAGAACGGTGATGTACCGGACGTTTGTTGAAGGATTTCCAATTTTCCGCCAAAATGGATTTGGCACGATTTCATCGCAAATCCTCAACTCCAGTGCAAAGCGATTGAAATTTACGCTGGATAATCCGGAAGTGCCAATTCCAACTGATCAAAGCTACCGGACGCTTCCGGCGACTGAAACCGTGATTCGCCGCCTAGTTGCTCACGGATACCAACAGAAAGCCATTAAACAGCTGCAATTAGGATATGGTTGGCGGCGGGATAAGTCGTCTCAATTGCTGATTAACCTAATTCCTGACTGGTACGTTAACTATCAGGGACACTGGCGCAGTTACTCCTCAATGATTAACCAATACTAATGTGAAAGGAGGGGAGTCGCGTGAACTTTAAACGAATTGAGATCATTTTCCTGGTAACATTTATCGCCATTGATATTTTTCTGTTTGGAATGTTTGAACAGAATATGAGCATGCAAACCGAGAACGTTTCTCAGGGCGATTCGGATTCCAAGATCGTCAAAGAAATGAAGGACGATCAGATTAACGTTGGCAGCCTCTCAAATAAGACCAGTTTTGCCTACTACCTATCTGGTACCCAAAATGATACGTTACGCAGTCAGATGGGCCAATTATTAAACCAGACTCCCCACTACGTTGGCCACGAACTGGATAGTGAGTTTAAGGAACCCGTGACGGTCAGTCAGAACAACCCACAGTCGTCCATTGCCAAATTAATGGATAATCCTACCTTTGTCCTCTATGGCGATCAATACGCCTACAGCAAGGATTTATCAACCGCTAAGAGCATTGTATTCGTCCAGAAGGCTATGAATGGGTTGATTTATTCCACCGAGGCGCAGGTCCGGTTTAACCTGAATGCGAACCACCAGATTGTGAGTTACACCCAATCCTATTTGCAGGATGTTAAGAGCTTACGAGAAAAATCCGAGACAATTTCGGAAACTCGTGCTTTAATATGGTTATACCAATACAACGAAATTCCTAATAATACCAAGGTTGTCTGGTCGAAATTAGCGTACACGAAGCTGTTATCGATTGATACAGACCGGGTCTTTATTCCAACCTGGGTCATTGCGATTAAGCCGCAAAACTCGCCTCAGGTACAGTTGAAGAAGATTAATGCATTTACCGGTGGCATTATTAAAGAAACGAATGAAAACTTGAAGAACGCACAAAGTATATCTGGAGATAATTAATGTTGGAAAGAAGAAGCACTATGGAAACTGACGATATGAAAATTAGCGTGCTGGCCAGCGGAAGTACTGGCAACGTTACATATATCGAGACACCGCAACATAAGGTCTTATTGGATGCTGGGTTAAGCGGCAAGAAAATTGCCAATCTAATGAAATCGATTGGCCGGGACATTAACGACGTTGATTCGTTGTTGGTGACCCATGAACATTCCGATCATCGCCAAAGCGTTGGCGTTTTAGCCCGGAAATATAACCTGAACGTATACGCGAATCAGGGAACTTGGGACGCAATGCGTTCGCGAATTGGTAAGGTTCCCGAAGATGAAATCAATATTTTCCCGCCAGATACGGTAATGGACTTCGGCGATTTGGATATTGAAAGCTTTTCAGTGTCGCATGACGCAGCGGAGCCGCAATTTTACGTGTTTCATCATAACAACAAGTCATTTGTGGTCCTCACAGATACCGGTTACGTTTCCGATCGCATGGAAGGCGTCATTAAGGACGCTGACGGCTATCTGTTAGAGTGTAATCACGACATTGAAATGCTTGAGAATGGTGAGTATTCGTGGCCGTTAAAACAACGGATTCTCGGTGATCAGGGGCATTTGTCCAACGAGGACGGTGCCAATACGATGTTGGATGTTATTGGTCACCGCACGAAGAAGGTCTTTTTGGGACACCGGAGCCAGCACAACAATATGAAGTCGCTGTGTCATTTAACCGTTGCTTCAATTCTTGCTGACCATGATTTAGGCGTCGGTTCGGACTTTAAGTTGTACGATACTGAACCGGAAACTGCTTCGCCTTTAATGATTATTTAGATTTCCTTTAGAATTTTATAACTTTGTGGTCACACTTTTTTCAAGAAAATAGGATAAAATAACAATAAGAAAGAGAAGGGGGAACACCAATGGCACAAAATAATGGTTTTGGAAAAATTATTGTCACCGCACTTGTCGCTGGCGCACTGGGCGGCGGTATTACGTATGGTGGGATGTCATACTTTAATAGCAGCAATGATAACGGAACCGGCACGTCGCTCGTTTCCACGAACAAGAACGGCAATACCAAGATCAGTAATGTTAAAGTGAACCTCAACACGCAGGCCGAAAAAGCCTTTAACGCAACTAAAAATTCAGTCGTTTCCGTTATTAACTTACAGCGGGAAAGTTCAAGTGATGACAGTTTGGCCGGAATTCTTGGCCAGATCCAGGGACGTTCATCGAGCAGTTCAAACTCCAAGAGTGGTGAGCTGGAAGCTTCCAGTGAGGGTTCCGGGGTCATTTATAAGAAGAGCGGCAACACCGCTTATATCGTGACGAACAACCACGTGGTCTCTGGTGCCAATGCGCTGGAAATTATTCTCAGTGATGGGTCAAAGGCTTCCGCGAAGGTTGTCGGTAAAGATTCAGTAACTGATTTGGCCGTTTTGAAAATAACGTCCAATAAGGTTAAGAGCGTTGCCGAGTTTGGTGATTCTGATAACATCAAGGTTGCCGAACCAGTGCTGGCAATTGGATCACCACTTGGTTCGCAGTACGCGACTTCCGTTACCCAAGGCATTATTTCTGCTAAGAAGCGGGAAGTACCGCAAACCTCTGAGTCTGGAGCTCAAGTTGGTAACGCAACCGTTATTCAAACTGACGCGGCCATTAACCCCGGGAACTCTGGTGGCCCATTGATTAATTTTGCCGGTCAAGTTGTCGGCATTAACTCCATGAAGCTGGCTCAGGATCAACAGGGAACTAGTGTTGAAGGAATGGGCTTTGCAATTCCAAGTAACGAAGTTGTGACGATTATTAACCAACTCATCAAGAATGGTCAGGTTACTCGCCCAGCGCTTGGAATTGGCTATACAGATCTTTCCAACGTTTCCGAAGACCAGCAGCAATCAATTTTGAAACTGCCTAAGAGCGTTACTCAAGGGGCAGTGGTTCTTAAGGTGAATGCTGGTTCGCCAGCTCAAAAGGCCGGTTTGAAGAAGTACGATGTGATCACCGAATTAGATGGCACGAAGATTACTCAGCAGAGCCAGTTGCGAGATATCTTATATAAACACCAGATTGGCGATAAGATCTCAGTTACCTATTACCAGAAGGGAACAAAGAAGACTGGCACGATTACGTTAAGTCAAAAAGCAACGAATAAAGTGTTAAGCGAAGCAACGAAATAACGATTAGACCCGGTGGTGAACTTGATTCATCATCGGGTTTATTTGTTTAATTACTTGGTAATCGAACAATTTATGATTATTTTTACAACTGACCGTTGGGTTTCCGAACAGTCAGTGGGTTAAATCAGTGATTTAAGGGTGAACCGGGTCAAAAAGCCGAACTTCTACTAGATGATTTGATAAAAAATTCAGTAGTAACAAAAAACAATCAATTTTGTCCACAAAGAACCTGTGGATAACCCTGTGGATAATCCACAGGCCAGAAGTGAAATACTGGTAAATGAACGTTTGAAAGTTATCGACAAAACGCAAAAGTTATCCACAGAGGCTGGGGATAACTTTTTTTCAATAAAAAATTAGATTTGTTCGGCTCATATAAGGCTGATATAATAGGGTTTGCGAATGTAATTTGCGAACACGTGTTGTCCACAGTTTTGTGGATAACTAAAATCAGGCTTGACATATTTCAAAAAAATGCGGGGGCACTAATCCACAGGAAAAGTTATCAACCTGTGGATAACCATGTTGATAACTTGTTTATAACCCGCCCTTTTTACACAGCAAACCATCATGAGGAGATTTAGTCAGTGAATATTAAGCTAGTTGTCGTGGGAAAATTAAAGGAAAAGTATTTTAAACAGGGAATTGCGGAATACGCGAAGCGGTTATCGCGGTTTTGTAAGTTCCGGATTGTCGAGGTTCCGGATGAGAAAGCCCCTGAGTCATTGAGTCAGGCTGAAATGGATGAGGTGATGGATAAGGAAGGTTCGCGAATTCTCGATAAAATTAAGGATCGCGAGTATGTTTACGCCCTTGCGATCCTGGGAAAGGAGCGATCGTCTGAGCAGTTTGCCAAGGAAATTGCTGATTTAACAACCTATGGGCATTCAGACATTACGTTTGTGATCGGGGGATCACTAGGATTATCCAAGCACGTATTGGATCGCGCCGACACCCAGATTTCGTTTGGGAAATTCACGCTTCCCCACCAACTCATGCGATTGGTTCTGACAGAACAGATTTACCGAGCCTTCATGATTAATGAGGGCAGTCCGTATCATAAATGAACGCCGGGTTTGATTGGAAAGGAAACGATATGGCAATCAGCGATGACATTTTTGCGGCAATTCAGGCCGACCCCCAGAACGAAATCTTTACTAAGCATGGGATTCAGCCGCTCTATCATATTGAGTCCACCGCTAAAATCCTCATTATTAGTCAGGCGCCCAGCCGGAAAGCTCAGGAATCGATGGTTTTCTGGAATGATCCGAGTGGCGATCGGCTTCGGGAGTGGATGGGCGTTACAAAGGCTGAATTTTACCACTCTGGCAAGATCGCCGTCATGCCGCTGGATTTTTATTATCCCGGTAAGGGGGCTCACGGGGATCTGCCGCCGCGCAAAGGGTTTGCGGAAAAGTGGCATAAACCGTTATTGCAATTGATGCCCCAAGTTGAGGTGAAATTGCTTATCGGGCAGTACGCCCAAAAATATTACCTGGGTAAGCGATGCCGGAAGAACCTAACGGAAACCGTGCGGCATTTTGATGATTATCTGCCGGATTATTTTCCCCTCGTCCATCCCTCACCCCTCAACTATGGGTGGATGAAGCGCCACGGCTGGTTTAAAAATGAAGTGGTGCCCGAATTACAGAAACGGGTTCGGAAAGGTCTATCGGATTAGTTGAACGAAGAATCGCGTTCCCCTTGCTTTTCTCCACTATTTAAGACATAATTAACTTGTCAAAATCGAATACTGTCTGGGGTGCCGCTTGCGGCTGAGATATACCCATTGAACCTGATGCAGTTCGTACTGTCGGAGGAAGACGATAATCAAGTAACTATTTTATGTAGCTATGACGATTTAAAGGAAATCCTTTCTCTGGTTATTCAGGGAAAGGATTTTTTGTCGGTTCACAGATGATTCCCTTTTGAAATATGTTGATGTTAATCATCGATTCACGAAAGGAAGAGTTACGTTGAAGAAGAAATTTCATTTGCAAGATGTGATTTTAATCGCGTTAATTGCGATTGCGTTTGGGGCTATTTTTGTGGGAACTGATTGGATTTATAACGCGCTTTACCTTGTCATTGGGCCGTTCGCTAATGAAGCACTGTTTGGTCTTTGGATTATGGCCGGACCACTGGCAGCATACCTCATTCGGGTTCCCGGGGCCGCAATCGTTGGCGAAACCTTGGGGGCCGCTGCCGAAGTCTTATTTGGGGGGACGTTTGGTGCCGCCGCATTAATTTCTGGCCTGGTTCAGGGCTTTGGTAGTGAAATTGGGTTTGCGTTTTGGCGTTACCGTAACTGGGGCTGGGGTAGTTTGTTAACTTCAGCGGTTACCACGACCACCGTTGCTTTTGGTTACGAATTATTCCGGTTGGGTTACGTGAAGTACTCATTTCCAATGATTTTGGCATTGTTTTCGGTTCGGTTGATTTCGGATCTGTTCTTCGGGGCCGTATTAGTTAAGATGATTTTTGCCCTGGTTGAACGCTCATCAGTTTTGCATTTTGATGTTCAAAAGTAAATTGTGATTGATTAAGTTAAATGTCTGGGGTGCCGCTTGCGGCTGAGATCATACCCATTGAACCTGACACAGTTTGGACTGTCGGAGGAAGACAACGCGCGGGAACCATTTCCGTGGGTCACCTTCCTCTGATGTTGTTTGGAGGAAGGATTTTTTATGGAATACGCATTGGTTATTACAAATGGTCATATTGCGACACCGGACGGGGTAATTGACGCTGATCTGGCGATTCAAGACGAAAAAATTGCGGCGATCGGCCACAATTTAGCCGCTCATAGTGATCAGGTACTGGACGCAAAGGGACAGATGGTTTTACCTGGAATGGTGGACTCCCACGTTCATATCAACGAACCGGGAAGAAGCGACTGGGAAGATTATCACACGGGTTCCCAAGCACTGGCCGCCGGCGGGACCACCACGATGCTGGTGATGCCACTGAATGCGTTACCCGCCCGGACGACAGAAAAAGAATTCAAACGACAGTCAAAAATCGCTGAAAATAAATCCTACGTCGATTACGGTCTGTATGGTGGATTGGTTCCGGGAAACGTTGACGAAATTCAGAAGATGGCTGATGCGGGTGCCATGGGATTTAAAACCTTTATGGCAACGACTGGATCAGACATTCCAGGGGACTTTAAAAACGTTGACGATTACCAGCTGTTTAGGGGGATGCAGACCATTGCCCAGACAGGATTGCCAATCTTAGTCCACGCGGAAAATGCCGCGATTACGGATGGGCTGGCTGCCGAAAAAATCGCTGCGGGGAAAACTGACATTAAGGATTATGTCGATTCACGGCCACCATTTGTGGAAGTTGAAGCGGTCCGGCGGGCAATTTACTTTGCCAAGCAGACCAATGTCCGACTGCACTTTGTTCATTTATCGACACCTGAATCGGTAGCTGAAGTGACAAAGGCTCGTGAAGCCGGGTTGCAGGTCACTTGTGAAACTTGTCCGCACTATCTGATTCTAGATCGCGATCAATTTGAAAAGATTGGGCCGCTTGCCAAGTGTTCGCCGGCGTTACGAGACCCCGCCATCGTTAAAGGGCTTTGGGAAAAACTATTTAACGGTGAAATTGACACCATCGGATCTGACCACTCACCGGCCCCAATGAGTATGAAACAGAGTCAAACGAATAATATTTTTGATATTTGGGGCGGCATCAGCGGGTGTCAGAATAACGTCGATTTGTTCTACGATGAAGCGGTCACCAAACGTGGATTGCCGATAACGGAATTCGTGAAGGTAACCGCCCAGCGACCAGCTGAACTGTTCGGACTTGCGAATAAGGGCAGACTGCAGGTTGGCTATGACGCCGATATTACCTTGCTGGATCTGAACCAATCCTACACAATTAAGGCTGATGATTTATATTACAAGAACAAAATTAGCGCTTATGAAGGCTTTAAAGTCAATGATCAGGTCACGACCACGCTTCTGCGAGGGCACGTGATTTATCGGCTTGATCATGGCTTTATTGATAAGCCTAGTGGGCACTTGCTGACTAAGAAGTTTTCGGGAGTGTTGCAGCGATGAATTCGTCAAAGGATTTGGCCATTTCACCTGATCTAAGACCGCGAACCGAATCGCAACGCCACGTTGGTCAGTTGTCGTACATGGCAATGTGGCTGGGCGATGGGTTCAATATTGGCAATGTGACCCTGGGATCATCGATTGTGATTGCCGGGGTTGCCACGATGAACCTCTTGCAAACCATGGCGGCTGCCGGGTTAGCGATTGCGATTATTACCGTTATTTTCGTGTTAAATGATCACTTTGGCTATTACACTGGTTCACCGTACGTTATTCAGTTGCGAATGACGTTTGGGATCTTAGGATCGAAATTGGCCAGTTTATTGCGGGGGATTCCCGCAATTGTTTGGTACGGCTTTCAGACCTGGACCGGTGGGTTGGCCCTCAACCAAATTTTCAAGTTGGCGACCGGATATGATAATCCGCCGACTTTCTTCGTCATTTTGCTGATCGTACAGACGCTGATTTCAATTCGGGGTTTTCGCTGGATTAAGGTGGTATCAACCTGGATTTCCCTGCTTATGGCGATTCTTTTGGTGACAACGCTGGTTTACTTAATTACCCAGCGAAGTGCCGCCTTTACAAGTCGAATGGTCAACGTTAGGGGAACTTGGGGAGTCACTTTCTGGGGCTTTGTCGTGGCATTTCTCGGGAACTACACCGCGATTTTCGAGTCTGCGGCCGACTATTCACGTGAGTTGAAGGTTGGATTATCAAATAAGCGGCGGGCGGCCCTGTACTTTCTGCCAATCTTTCTGGCATACGGCATCACGGTCCTGACGGGCTCACTGTTGGCGGTTGTTACCCGCATCTCCAGTCCAGTTCACGCGATGGCCATCCTGTTTAATAATAATTTGGCAACGGTGATTGTGTCCGTTTTTATCGTTCTGGGAACGATCACGACCAATTTAGTTGCTAACATCATTCCACCGACGTATGTGTTAAATGCCTGGTTTAACATTTCAGAACGGAAATCCTTGGTGATTGTTGCCCTGCTGGCTTGCTTGAGTTTTCCGTGGTTGTTGGTTCAGGACAGTTCATCCATGGGACTGACAATTTTCATTAAAACTTACTCGGCATTCTTGGGACCGATGACTGCCATTGTGCTTAACGAGTACTATGTTCGCCGCCACAAGCAAGTAGATGTCGCTAACCTCTACGACAGTCAGAAAACGACCACGGCTATTCAACCGGTCATTGCCTTGTTTGTCGGTGCGGGGATCGCGTTGGCCGGCGTGAACCTGAGTTGGCCGATTGGCTTTGTGACCTCTTGGCTGGTACTGTGGTTGTCAGGATACGATCGTAAGATGACGGAATAGCATTTTAATTTTAATAATCAAAAAGACTGAATAAATTGATTTGTCCTCCCAGGTTAAAGTCAAAACTTTACCTTGGGGGGACACCTCAAATTCAGTCTTTTTTAGGTTCCAGAGTTTTGAAATTATGCTTCAACGTCGGCCAAACAAATTTATCAGCCGTTTGAATAATCAGGCCATTAAATAGAATTGAAAAAATCGTTCCAACGTTGACGGCGAGCAGATTACCCGTGACGGCAAAGGCAATGATAATGGCTGCAATCGGTGGGATAAAGTCGATTAATTGAGCGGCCACCGCATTTTCATGCAGGTAGAAGAATCGCAAAATATTGGTGGTGTCATCGTTAGGATGCATTAAGATGTTGGCGCGCTGATAAAGCGAAATGGCCACGCAGAAGAAAATGATGCCAACGCATGATAAAATTGCCCGCACGATGATTGGCAGATGACCAATCCCGACCGCGTTAAAACCGGCGACAAATAAATTCACAAAATAGCTGAAGAATAGGACGTAGCAAATTTCCCCCACGAACCGCGGCCAATCCCAGTGTTTAATCAGAACTTGGTTGGTAACGGTGTTTAAAAAACCGATGATGAATAATATAAACCCAATGTTAACGTTGAACCAGTGACTATAATTGACGGCTGAGGCAGTCCAAACGGCACTTCCCATGTTGGCTGAGACGGTCAACGCGTTTCCAAACGCGTTAAGAATCAGTCCGGAAATTAACCCGATCCAGCGTTGTTTCTTTGTGTTTTGGATGGTCAGTTTCCTCCTTTCTGGTAATAGTGTATCACAGCCACTTGTTCAGCCTTTTCTGAAAGGGATGAAAGCTAATTGAAAATTAATTGCACGCTTTCACGGTTTCTGATATAGTGAGAATTAATTTACCTGGCGATGGCAGTCGCCAAACTGCGTGATTCTGTTGCGCCGCTGACGTCTACCTGATGATCCGGGTAGGTGTTTTTTCATCAAAGGAAGTGGTTTTGTGAAAGTTAATTGGTACAAGGTCCTTCAGTTTGGGGCGGTATTCGTTGGCGGCATGATCGGTGGTATTGGCCGCTATGAAGTTGGTCTTTGGGTCAATTCGAACAGCTTATTGGCAACGACGGTTGTGAATATTGTGGGATGTTTTTTGCTCACCTTTAACATTTACGGTCTGGATTTAGTCATTGACCTGCCCAACTGGCTGATTTTAGGATTTGGAACCGGGGTGGTTGGGGCGTTTACAACCTTTTCAACGTTTGCCCTTTTAGTTGTCCAACAGATGCAGCAGCCCCTAGTCACAACCGGATTCTTAATTCTCAATTTAGTGGGTGGCTTTTTCACCGCATTGCTTGGTTACGGTGCTGCCAGATTAATGGATCGAGGTAAGCGCGTATGGTGATTTATGCAGTTGGATTTGGGGCTGGTATTGGGGCCGTGATGCGATATGCGATCACATTAATCGGTAAGCAGTATTGGACGAAATGGCCGTGGGCAACGTTTGTGATCAATGTTGCTGGTGCCCTACTGGCGGGGTTTTTAACGGGAATGGCAGCCGGCGGAACCGTTGCGCTGTTTCTATTAACCGGACTCTGCGGCGGTTTCACAACCTTTTCGACCTTCACGACTGATACATTTGTTTTGGTCAGAAATAATCGGTGGCTTGCCGCAGTAACCTATTACATAGTAACAATTATTTTCGGCATCATCGCAATTGAAGTGGGCTGGTGGCTAGGCAGCATGGTTTAGATGTATCATGAGGATGTCATGTCAATCAGATTGGTTGTCCCAAATGACTGACAGGGTTATCGCACAAACTTCAATCATGGTTAGTGACATCAAAATGATACGAAAGGGTGAGTTTTATTTCATCTAAAAATCTAACCCATATTAAAAATGGCAGCCTCATTATTTTGGGGGCCTTCGTGTACGCCATCGCAATTAATGATTTCTTAATTCCCCACCAAATCGGTGAAGGGGGTGTAACCGGATTAACAGCGGTTGGTTATTACGCCTTACAGATTCCGCCGTTCATCACGAACTTGGTGTTAAATGGCTTACTTTTACTGGTAGGATTTCGACTACTTGATAAGCGGACGGTCTGGTACTCACTATGGGCGGTTTTGTGGATCTCGGTGTTTTTGAAACTTCCGCGACTGCTTACTTACCACACCTCTCAATCGATTATTCCAGCAATTGCCGGTGGTGTTCTCATGGGAATCGCCATGGGGATCATCTTTCAAGGTGAGGGGACCACTGCCGGCAGCACAATTTTAGCCAAGATCATGAACCGCTATTTTGGGATGATGACCGGAACGGCGATGCTGATGTTTGACTTGATTGTGGCGATTCCGTCCGGATTGATTATTGGATTTCAAAATATGCTCCTAACCGTTGCGGAATTATACGTTGCCGCAGTGGTGCTGAATGGATTTCTTTCCCGATTTGGTGCCAAGAAGTCCGTCACGATCATCACCAGTCGCACCACCGAAGTGACCGCGGAGTTGTCAGCGCGGTTAAAGCAGGGGATTACCCTAGTGAATGCTAAGGGCTATTATCATCAAGAATCTCACCCGATGATTTATTTGATTTGTACGAAACGCCAACTGGCAGAAGTGGTTCCTCTGATATCCAGTATTGATCCGGGGGCGTTGGTGGTTGTTGAAGAAGTGCACAGCGTTAAGGGTGAGGCGTTGAATAAGATTTTGTAATCAGCCGGTTGTTTTTCCAAATAGCTGGCCGCCCAGATCCGCAAAGGCCAATCAAAAGAATAAATGACCCGAACAGCCTAAAAAATCGGCCAGAAACTAAAGATTCGTTTCTGACCGGTTTTTAAATGCAGTCAATCATAAATAGCCTTTAATCGTGCCAATCCCCTAATAACGACGTATCGGATAAGAGTCTGGCAAGAAGCAAATCAGAAAACGTGACGACTTCCTGCTTCCCCCTTCACAACCAGTATTAGTATATACCATTGTGAATAAAGTAACAACTCCAACAATTAATGGCCTTTACCCAATAACTGAAATTAATGGGAATATCTCGAACTTGAAACACGGGATTTGGTATAATCTAGGTATAAATGTTTATCGTTTCACAATTAGAGGAGGATCATTATGATACCAGCAACTGCGACGATTGGTAAGACGGATGTCACCGCCACTGCTCTTGGGTTGGGGACAAATGCCGTTGGCGGTTATAACCTATTCCCGGATTTGGATGATCAGGCCGGAATTGACTTGGTTCAAGCTGCTCTCAATAACGGCATTAATCTCCTGGACACCGCCTATGTATACGGTCTGGGGCACTCTGAAGAACTCGTCGGCCAAGCCATGAAGGGGTTTGACCGTTCAAAGATTGTCTTGGCGACTAAGGGGGCTCATGATTTTTCCACTGGCACGGAAGTCATCAACAATGACCCCGCATTCCTGACCAAACAGGTTGAGGCCAGTTTAAACCGTTTAGGCACTGACTATCTGGATATTTACTATATTCATTTTCCGGATAAGACCACTCCCAAAGCAGAGGCGGTTGGCGCCCTGCAAAAATTGCGGGAAGCTGGGAAAATCAAGGCAATTGGTCTTTCGAATTTTAGCCTCGAACAGATTAAGGAGGCTAATGCCGATGGCTACGTTGACGTCGTGGAAGATGAATTTAGCCTGCTGCATCAGGACAACGCCAAGGAAATGATGCCCTACTTGAAGGCCCACCACATGAGCTTTGTACCATACTTTCCGCTGGCTTCGGGGTTGTTGACCGGCAAGTACGACAAAAATGTCACGTTTGCAGACGCTGATATTCGTAGTCAAATTGCTGATTTTCAGGAACCCAGATTCAGTCATGCGCTTGCGGCCGTTGACCAAATTCGGCCGATTGCGAAGGCTCACGATGCCACAATTACCCAAATTATCTTGGCATGGTACATGCAAAACCCATTAATCAGCGTGGTGATTCCGGGTGCCAAACACGCAGATCAGGTGGTTGCGAACGCAAAATCAATGGCGATCAGATTGTCTCCTACCGATTATCAAACCATTGATGATGCCTTTAGCTGGTTCAAAACTACTGAAAGCGGGAAGTCACTCGCGGATCCAGAATAATTATTAATCGTTAAAAAACGCGACTCATTTAGCATTTTCGGCTAATGAATCGCGATTTTTAATGATCACTAGTAAAGTTATTTCCAGCGCCACATGCCAATGAAATCCATAATCGCGTTAACAATTAGGATCGCGCCAAAGAATTGGAGGAGCACTAAGACGGTTGTAAACGGGTTAAATGTTAAGACGATGCCGATTAAAATTAAAATAATGCCATAGATGATCATCGGCAGCGGTACAACGTTGATGAATTGGCGGCGGCTGAAGGCATCAATAATTTCTGAAATTCCTAAGATGATCAGGGTGACGCCCGTGATAATTGGGATGAAGGCTAGCAGGGGTTTAGCGAACACTAATATCAAAACTGCGAGAACCAGTTGAAAGATCCCAATTGAAAGGCCAACATCGTAAATCCCCGTTTGGGAATGGACACGTAAAGACGCAATCAGGTTAATGATGCCAAATATCACGAAGAACGCAGCGAACAACCAGATGAAGGCGCTGAGGGTTTGTCGCGGATCAAATAGAAAGAATAACCCAAAAATCAGATAAAGAAGGCCGTTTAGCCAGACGTATTGCCGGACACTGTTGAAGAAGTTGTACATGCTATCTCCCCCGTTCAATAATAATTAATTTACTTTTATCATAGGGGAAATTCCATTAAAATTATAGTGATAAGCTTGTTGTTTTATAATTTCCAAGAACGATTTTGGATGTGAGAAAAAATTAAGGAAGCCCTGCCATGCAATATCCTAACAGTCACCTCGCCAGATTCATTGACCGTCCCAACCGCTTCATCGCCCATTGTCGTCTGATGGCCACCGGTGAGATTGTGACGGTTCACGTGAAAAACACCGGCCGAACCACAATTCTGCAGCCGAACGTCACCGTCTCCCTGGTGAAAAGCGATAATCCGGCCCGTAAAACCCAGTATGATCTGATTTCCGCCAAAAAGTACGACCAGTTTTGGATTAATATTGATTCCCAAGCGCCTAATAAGATCGTTAAAGCTGGGCTGCAGACCAATTACATTCAGTTACCGGGCATTCGTCAAATTACCGAGGTTACCCCGGAAGTCCCGTTTCTGGATTCACGGTTGGATTTTGCTGGGATTGGCGATCATGAAAAACAATTTTTTCTCGAAGTGAAAGGTGTTACATTGGAGAACCGCGGAATCGCGGCGTTTCCAGACGCGCCGACCACCCGCGGATTGAAACACGTGAAAACTTTACAGAAAGCTCTTGACAAAGGGGCCCTCTCCTATCTATTATTTACTATCCAGATGGAAAATATAACCGCAATGACAATTGATACCGATATTTTTGAACCCCTCGCCATTGAGATTGCAAAGGCTCAGAGAAGAGGGGTTCACGTTTTGGCCTACGATTGCCACGTCACCGCTGATACGCTGACGTTGAACCGGCCGATTCCATTTGATTTAAAGCAGCCGTTTGTTAGTGACGGCCTGCCGTCTTCCATTAAAAAGAGAATTTAGATATTAGAGGTAATCAATTAATGCTTCAAACTTCAAAACAAACGCCAATCAATAGTCCATTTAATAATCGCACCACCGCTGAAAAGGTCATGAAAGGCGTTGATCTCACTGGGAAAACGGCCATTGTGACCGGTGGCTACAGCGGGATTGGCCTCAAAGTGACCGAAATGTTGACCAACGCCGGCGCGCACGTGATCGTGCCCGCTCGTTCAGTTGATAAGGCAATGCCGGTAATTGACCATTTAAAGAACGCTGAACTGGGATTACTGGATTTAATGGATCTCGATGCCATTAACAAGTTTGCCAAGGGATTTTTGGCGTCTGGCCGGCCGCTTGATCTCCTGATCGAAAGTGCTGGGGTGATGATGCCGACACTTAAGCGCGATCGGCGTGGTAATGAGTCTCAGTTATCGACTAATTTTCTTGGCCATTTTCAGTTAACTAAAGCCCTCTATCCGGCACTCAAACAAGCGAATCACGCCCGGATCACTGTGATGTCATCACGAGCTCAGAGTTGGAACGGCGTTGACTTTGACGACCCCAATTTTAATCATCGCAAGTACGATGCCCACACCGCCTACGCGCAATCCAAAGCGGCAGACGCATTATTTGCCGTTGCGTTGGATAAACGGGCTGCCAAGGATGATATTCACGCATTTGCCGTTCATCCGGGAATTGTTCCGGGAACTGATCTAAGTCGGAATGTGACCGGAAATGAAGCGCTGAAAAAGGCATCCGCATTTGCGCTTAACCAACTTGAATTCACCCATATGATTAATACCGGTAATTCGATTAAGGCAAAGCTGGCTCATGAACGGGAATATGACTATTTCAAAACGGTCAGTCAGGGCGCTGCCAGCACCCTGTGGGCCGCAACCAGTCCCCAATTGGCTGATTTGGGCGGCGTCTTTATCGAAGACTGCAACATTAGCCATGTTGAACCAGCCGACAGTTCTTCCAAGTTCGGTGTTCGGCCGTGGGCAGTTGACGAAAAAACGGCTGATCGGCTGTGGCAATTGGGCGAACAGTTAACCGGGACGAAATTTACCATTTAGATTTGGGCGCTTGTTATAATAAGTAAACAAACTGTAACCCAAAAGTGGCGGAATATCTCTTGAAACCCTGAAAAAGGATGCTATGATAGACGCTACAGTGTGAAAACACCTGAAAACTGTTAACTAAAAAGCTTGTTTTTTGGAAGGAAGCAAACAATTAAAACTATGTTAAACAAAACATTGATCTTCGGTCACCGCGGCTATCCCCATAAATTCCCAGAAAATTCACTGGCTGGATTTAAGTATGCAATTGAGCACGGCATTGACGGCTTGGAATTTGACGTTCATTTAACCAAGGACGACGTTCCGGTTATCATGCATGACGAAAAAATTGACCGAACCACGAATGGAACTGGCACAATTCGTTCGTATACATTTAAAGAATTGCGTCAATTTCACTTGAAGGACGGTCAAAAGGTCCCAACTTTAAAGGAACTGATGGCCCTTGCCAACAAGCAGCCGGTTCACTTAAACTTGGAGTTTAAGACCAATGAAATTCATTACGACAATATTGAACAGATTGTTCTGGATATGATGAAGAACTACGACTTGGTTTACCCAGTCATCTACTCATCATTTAATCTGGATTCACTTAAAATTGCTTATAAAATTGACCCAACCCAGCAATACTGCTTCTTGTCGGAGCACGACATCAAGAATCCACGGGAATTAATGACCCGCGAGCATTTGGTGGGTCTGCATTTGAGTCACTATGTGCCAATGCGCAACATTAAAGAACGCATCTGGACGGTTGACGATCCTAAAGTTCAAAAGCACCTATTTGCCCAGAACGTCGCCGGCATTTTCACCAACGACTTTGAAGCCGCTGAAAAGGTGCAGGCGGGGTCGATTGCTTAATTTTAATCTGAATATTGAATGAAACATCTCTGCAAATTAGTGGGGATGTTTTTCTTTTGCCTAAAATAGCCGTCAGTGCTTTGCCCGGAAATGATTTTTGTTTACCCATTACAACACTGCTTCAATAATTCCTTAAATCTTTACATCCCTTTTACACTCCCTCAACACAGGTTTTACATTGGCCTGCCACAATAAAACCGTACTAAAAATATGTGAATGAGGTGAGTGGATGTGTCAATTTCTTTGAGAAATGTTCGAAAAGATTATGATTCCCAGACCGAGGTGTTGAAGGACGTTTCCGCCGATGTTCAAACCGGTGAATTCTTCGTGATCGTTGGGCCTTCCGGCTGCGGTAAGAGTACCTTGCTGCGGATGATTGCCGGTCTGACGCCGATTACCGATGGTGACGTCTTAATTAATGACAAGGTGGTCAATGACCTGCCGCCCAAGGCCCGCAAGTTAACGATGGTCTTTCAAAATTACGCGCTGTATCCCTTCCAGACCGTTTGGGATAACGTTGCCTTTGGCCTGAAAGCCCGCAAGCTCAACCAATCCGATATTCAGCACCGGGTTGACCACGCACTTGAAATGGTTAACCTGACCGAGTTTAGCAAACGCAAGCCCCGGGAACTCTCAGGTGGGCAACGCCAACGAGTCGCCCTGGCCCGCGCGGTTGCCAGCGATGCCGAAATTTGTCTGATGGATGAACCACTGTCCAACTTGGATGCCCAACTGCGAATTAAAATGCGCCAGGAAATTTATAACCTGCAACGAAAACTGGGGCTGACCTTGATTTACGTGACCCATGATCAGGTTGAAGCGATGACGATGGCTGACCACATCATGGTGTTAAATGACCAGCATGTTCAGCAAATTGGCACGCCGTCTGATATTTACCAGCACCCGGCCAACGAATTTGTGGCCCAGTTCTTTGGCACCCCACAAATTAATATTCTGCCGGCTAAGCGGTCCAGCGAAAATGACCATCTTCTCACGATCGCGTCTGATGATATTGAGATTGCCCTGAACGAGGCGGTACCGGTCGCCGAGTTACGTGTTGGTGTTCGTCCCGATCAGCTGCGGGTTTCGCGGACAGATTCCGTGGAATCCAACGCGGTGGTTAAGAACACCGAGTTCCTGGGGGATGAAACCATTGTTTACGCCACCCTTAATAGCGGTGACAACATCCGGGCCGTTATTTCGGGGCAGGTTAGTTTTCGGGCGTATGAACCCATCAAGGTCACAATTGGTTCCAACCTGCTGTTCTTCAATAACCAGGGCCAGCGGATTGCCTTATCAAAGGAGGAAGTCGTTCATGCTTAAATCACCGGCAACTCACTCTTCCACGACGCCTTTAGCCTCAAACGATGAGACATCGAAGGCCACCAAATCTCGTTCGGATTTTTGGCTAAATGCCAAGGATAAATATTATGCCTGGATATTTTTAGGGCCGTCGTTGTTAATCCTGGGTGTCTTTATCTTCTACCCGATGCTTAAAACTCTGTACTTAAGTTTATTTTTAACGAACACCGTTGGCAAACCAACCGTCTTTGTTGGTTTGGCAAACTACATCAACTTACTCACATCGGCCGACTATTTAAACAGTTTAGCGGTGACGATGGTCTATGTTTTAGCCGTTACGGCAATTACGATCGTGCTTGGCTTAGTCTTGGCAAACTTTGCCAGCAAGCAGCTCGCGGGAATTGGTATTTTCCGCACGTTATTTTCAGCAACCATGGGGGTTTCGGTTTCCGTTGCCGCCATCTTCTGGCTATTTATTTTCAACCCATCAACTGGATTTCTTTCCCTTGTCAGTACTTGGCTGCACCTGCCACAAATTGGCTGGCTGACAGATCCAACGTGGGCAATGGTTGCGGTCATCATCACGACCGTCTGGATGAACCTCGGCTTTACGTTCTTAATTTTGCTGGGTGCCATGCAGTCGGTGCCAACGACGCTGTATGAAGCCGCCAGCATTGAAGGGGCAACGCCTCGTTACCAGTTGTTTCACATTACGATTCCAATGATTTCACCAACCCTATTCTTCGTGTCGATCATTACCCTAATTGAAGGATTCAAAAGTTTTGGCCTAATTGATTTAATGACTAAGGGCGGCCCGACAAACGCCACCAACATGCTGGTTTACCGGATTTATAAGGATGCGTTTTATAGCGGTAACTATGCTCAGGCCAGCGCCGAATCGCTGATCTTAACGGTGATTATTGCAATCTTTACGTTGATTCAATTTAAAGTATTGGAAAAGCGGGTGAATTACTGATGGAAGTTGTTGCCAAACAGAGTCTTTCTCACAAAATTTTAAATTATGCGTTACTCATTATCCTCACGATAGTGGTTTTGGGGCCGTTTCTCATTGGCCTTTGGACCAGCCTGCTGCCGACCATGGACATTGCCAAGGGAAATTTTTTGAGCCTGCACATTTCCCTGACCAACTACGTCGATGCTTTCACAAAGACACCGATCCTGCAGTATTTAGGTAATAGTTTATGGATTTCCGTCCTCACAACCGCTGCGCAATTAATCTTCTGTTCCATGAGTGCGTACGCGTTTGTCTTCTTAAGATTTCGCGGTCGCCACGTTCTGTTCATCCTGTTTTTAGCAACAATGATGCTGCCATTTGAAGCTGAAATCATTCCCAACTTCATGACAATTAAGGCGATGGGATTATTGAACACTTACTCAGCAATGATTGTGCCGTTTTTGACTTCGGCGTTTGGCACGTTCATGTTGCGCCAGTCGTTCCTACAAATGCCGGCCGAACTTAAAGAGGCTGCCGATATCGAGGGTTTGGGGCACTTTCAATTTTACTGGAAGATTGTCCTGCCATATAACCGAATTAGTCTGATTACACTGGGCGCTTACAGTTTCTTGGGCGCTTGGAACCAGTATCTCTGGCCAATGCTAACGACGTTTAGTAACGCCTTTCGACCGGTTCAAAATGGTTTGCGGCAGCTGCAATCCGAAGAAACCTTTAATGATTGGGGCATGATTCAAGCCACCGCCGCAATCGTTGTGATTCCAACGCTGATTGTGTTATTTATCGGCCAGCACTACTTCAAGTCAGGTGTGAATGAAGGTGCGGTTAAGTGATGAAAAAAATACTAGCCTTTTTAAGAGCTCATATTTTACCGGTTATTGCGATCGTTGTCGTGGCTTTGGGCGCGGTGGTTTATACATCAGCCCACAATCAGGTTTCCGCTAAACCTGGGCGCACAAAAATTGTCTTCTGGAATGAAATGGGCGGTCCAGCCGAAGTTGCGCTGGATCAAATGGTGGATAAATTTAACAAATCGCAAACCAAGTACGAAGTGATTCCTCAATATCAAGGGGCTTACGATGAAGCGGTTCAAAAGATTATCCAAAGTCACGGGTCCAGTGCTTCGCCCGCGCTGTTCCAATCATTTGATATTTCAACTGCCCAAATGATGCATAGTAAATACACGACGCCGGTTCAGAAATTTATTGACGCTGATCACTACAACCTCAGCGATATTTCTCCGGTTGCCCGGTCATTCTATTCTAATAAGGGCAAACAACTGGCCATGCCGTTCAATACGTCGCAGCCGGTTCTGTACTATAACGCAACGCTGCTTAAAAAATATCACATTACCCCACCGGCTAAATCACCAAGTTATAGCGATGTGACCCGGGTAGCAGAACAGTTATACAAGCGTTCCGGGCATAAGGTTAAGGGGATGACCATGGAAATCTATGGTTGGCTGATGGAAGAGGCTTTAGCCAACGCGAAAACGTCATTAGTTAACAACGGTGATGGCCATACCGGAAATCCAACCAAGATTAACCTAAATAACCCAACCACTAAGAACTATCTGAAATGGATTCGCACGAATATTAAATCTGGCGATTTTGTCAATTACGGTTCTGGTGCCAGTGCCGAAACTAATGAAATTGCCGCCTTCCTGGCTGGCAAGCTGGGGATCTTCGTTCAATCATCAGCTTATATTGGCCAGCTGACTACTGGCAACAAGGACAAACTGGGCATTTCGTACTTCCCCCATCCTGATGGCAAGAAAGCCAATGGTGTCGGGATTGGTGGCGCCGCTCTGTGGATTTCCAACGACAAACCGAAAAAAGTTCAAAAGGGTGCCTTTGAATTCATCAAGTACGCTTTGCGACCAGATAGCCAGGCAAACTGGCAAAAGGCCACCGGCTACTTGGCACTTAACAGTCAATCGCAAAGTCAGCCGGCTTTGAAGAGTCTTTACGCCAAGCAGCCTGAGGCCAGAGTTCCTGGCGAACAGCTTGCCGCTGCTAAGCCAAATAATACGAACTCCGGAATTTTAATGGAGGGGATGCAGCTTACGCGTGAATTAGAAGAAACATCAATGGAAACTGTTTACGATGGCGGGTCGATTTCAAAGGCATTGTCCACTGCTAACCAGGGGATGAACGCGAACTTGAAGACGACTAACCGGGCAAATCATGATTATCAGTGAGAGAGACTGAATTGATTTTATGAAGGAGTATCCTGAAAATGACAAACGAAACGTTAATTTTTGGTCACCGAGGTTATCCAGCTAAGTTTCCGGAAAATTCATTAAATGGGTTTCAATATGCGATTGACCACCACGCTGACGGGTTGGAATTTGATGTGCACCTTACCAAGGATAACGTCCCGGTGATTATGCACGATGAAAAAATCAACCGAACGACAAATGGTCACGGACGCATTCACGATTATACGTATGGGCAACTGCAGGTGTTTCATTTAAGTAACGGTGAAACGGTTCCTAAATTGAAGGATTTGCTGAGTTTGGCGGCTAATCAACCAATTTATTTAAACCTCGAATTTAAGACCAATAAGATCCATTATCCAAATATTGAACGGATCGTGTTGGACATGGTGCACCAGTATCATTTGGTTTATCCGGTCATTTACTCTTCATTTTCCTTACAGACTCTGAAGGATGCTTACAAGGTAAGTCCAAATGAACAATATTGTTTGTTGGCCAATCACCCATTACTTCATCCACGGGAACTCATGATTGACGCTCACCTTGCCGGCCTCCATCTCAACCATTATCAGCCGCTGCGTAATATTAAGGAACGGATCTGGACAATTGACGATCCCAGTACTGAACGGAAGCTGTTAGCGGATCACGTGGCCGGGATCATTACCGATAACTTTGAGCTGGCCAACGACGTAAAGAAGAGCGTGCTGGTTTAATCATTTAAATGGCTTATTTCAAATTGCGGGGTCGGGGCAGCGATTATCGTTGCTTCGACCTCTTTTGTGGATCATGAATCACTGTCAATTGTCCGGCTGACAAAATTTGTAAACGGTTATTTTGAATCCACTCTCCTCCTCCGCTATAATGAAGATGGTAGTAGATTGTGTACAATGTAATGGACTGTCGATTGTGAATTGGAGGTATCCTATATGGCAAATCAATATGATTATGATGTTTTATACTTGGGTAGCGGTCACGGAACGTTTGATGGCGCGATTCCGCTCGCTCAATCCGGCGCGAAGGTCGGCGTTGTTGAAGCGGATATGATTGGCGGTACTTGTCCAAACTATGGCTGTAACGCTAAAATTACGCTAGACGCTCCGGTTGCATTAAGCCGAGAAGTTGAACGACTCGCCGGGGTGGTTGATGGTAAGCTGACCATTAATTGGGCAAAGAATGTGGCCCACAAAAACGACGTGATTAAGGGCTTGCCAGGGATGATTGGTGGCCTTCTTGATAGTGTTGGCATCGACGTTTTCCACGGTAAGGGAAGCTTCCAAGATGCCCATACGATTGTTGTTGACGGCCAAGAAAAAACTGCCGACAAGATCGTGGTTTCAACCGGACTACGGCCACACCGTCTCGATATTCCGGGAACCGAATTGGCTCACGACAGTCGTGAGTTCATGGACCTCACTGAATTACCAAAGAACATTGCGATCATTGGTTCAGGATACATTAGTATGGAATTTGCGACGATTGCCAACGCTGCCGGGGCTAACGTCACGGTTTTGATGCACAGTGACAAGGCTTTACGCAGTTTCTATCAACCGTACGTTGAGCAGGTTATCGCGGATCTGGAAGACCGTGGGGTTAAGTTCATTAAGAACGCTAACGTTTCGGCATTCGTTCGCAATGGCGATCAATTTGACGTTGAGTATGGCGATGACGATAAGTTAACCGTTGATTGGATTTTGGACGCCACCGGCCGGATTCCCAACGTTGAAGATATTGGATTGGAGAAAGTTGGCGTTAAGTATAATGCCCACGGTGTGATCGTGAATGATCATCTGCAAACCAGTGTTGAGAATATCTACGCTTCAGGGGATGTTATCGATAAGACTCAGCCTAAGTTAACCCCAACGGCCGTGTTTGAATCAACCTATCTCTGCAAGCTCTTCTCAGGTCAGACCAGCGATGCGATTCAGTACCCGGTTATTCCATCGGTAGTCTTCACGTCACCAAGAATCGCCAAGGCTGGCGTATCGGTTGAGGACGCTGAGAAGCAGGGGCTGACCGTTCAAACCAACCACTTGCCGGATGACTGGTATCGGCAGGTTGATAACGAAACTCAAGGTGATGACACCCTGATTTTTGATAAGGACCATCACTTGGTTGGCGTCACCGAAGTCAGTGAGCAGGCGGACAACGTGATCAATACGTTGCTGCCGGCGATGGAGTTTAAATTTGGCGCGGCTGAACTCGGTCGGCTGGTTTACCTCTTCCCATCGATCAGTTCGGCTACTTGGGGCCAGCTGTAAAAAATAATATGTCATAAACAAAATCTGTTAGGAGTCATGGATGATGATCCTAACAGATTTTTATTTTGGGTTACGAAATTAGAGAAAGACAGAAGTCGTGGTTTATTGAAGTGGATTAGGTTGAACGCGAAATGCATCCTGCGGGTTGACTGTAGAGGTGACGGTAATATACTGAGATCAACCCTTCATGACGATTATTTTCATAAATGTTAAAGAGGAGCTGATAAAGTTATGGGATTTTGGATAATGATATTATCTGGTCTGATCGGTTTAGAAATGTTGCATTTGGGATTTAATAAACGTGCTCAAAAACCATTGAGGCCCGTGTTGGTTGGCGTTGGGATTATCTTAATGGCCTTTGCAATCTATGTTGCAACTCCGCTAGGTGCAGACTTAATCTTAAAGGTTGCAATGTGAATGTAAACAGTTAATAAAATCGATAAATTATTGAAAGGCAATGAGTATTAAATTTCAAACGTCATTTAAGCAGTTATGCAATCTTTACTTACAATTATTTATCCGCAAAAATAGCAGGCACAATCATCATATTCCGGTGATTTACCTGCTATTTGATATGTTTTAAAAGACAATGGTTAAATACTAAGCCCTATTTTCCCATCGATTCCGCAAACTTCGTCTTAATAAAGTTTGCGGAGGTTTGCAATTTCTCTTTTTCTTCGTCGGTTAAATCAAGCTGGACCTGTTCAATAATTCCGTCACGGCCGACGATTGCCGGGTATGACAGGTAGGTGTCTAATTCTTCACGGTAATTGGAAACGGCTAACTGGGTGCGCGCATCGCTGATCACTGTATTGGCAAGGCGAACAGCCGCAGTTGCAACGCCATAGTTCGTGTACTTTTTACCATGGAACACGCTAAAGCCACCTTCACGGGCTGCTTTGTCCAGCTTGTTCAAGTCAAGGTTGCGTTGAGAGGCGATCTCCGTAATTGGATGGCCCAACACGCGGACCGTTGACCACGCTGTAAACTGCGAGTTTCCGTGTTCACCAAGGTTATACCCGGAAACTGAACGGGGATCGATTCCGAGTTCTTTGGCAACTGCCCGCTTCATACGTGAGGAATCCAGCAGGGTACCGGTTCCGATGACGTGCTTCTTAGGTAATCCGGTAATTTCTTGGTACATTGATGTGATGACATCTACCGGGTTGGAGATGTCGACAATAATGCCATTAAATCCGGAATCCTTGATCTTCTGGGCAACCGATTTAACGGCCTTACTGGTAAATGGCAGTTCCGCAAACCGATCGTCGTTCTTGTTATCTTGAAGCTTGATGTTACCCAACGCGGAAATAATCACGTCAGTGTCTTTTAGTTGTGAGTAGTCATTAACGGTAATATTTGTATGATACGGTAGGTTGGCCATCGCATCTTCAAAATCAGTTGCGTCGGCCTGGACCTTTTCCTCTCGGGTATCAATTAATACCAAGTCATCCGCAAATCCGCACGCAACGATGTAGTGGGCAGCAGTTGCGCCAACGTTTCCCATTCCAATAACAGCAATTTTTCTTGTCATATGATCACCCCATCTTAGAATTATCTTTAGCATAGCACGGAATTTAGTGATTGTTTGTGAACCGACTAATTATTTTGCGCGGGTAAGGCTGACTGTCAGCACGTTATCCGGAGTTGTATTGTAACTTGCGAGGATACCGTTCACAACGTCTGATGCCGGTCCATGGGTGCTTGTTGACCGGTGGTAGGTATTGATCCAGGTACCCAGCGCATCCAACCCAAATTCGAACCCTTCGAAGACCTGCATGTAGGTCGACGATTGGGGCGCCGGCGTCGTGATGGTGACCCGAATAACTCGCTGGTCAACAATCTTCATGGTGAGTTGAATTTCATCAGTATCGAAAAACAGCACGTTATCCCCGTCAGCAGCTGTTTCCGGCAGCTTGTAAGCAGCCAAGCGCATATTCTCATTATAAACGCGGGAAACGTAGCTGTACGTGCCCAGATCGTTGGAACCTAATTCTTGCGTCATTTAAAATTCCCCCCTTTTGTTAGATGGCTTCATTATAAAAGGAACTGCTCACAATTTGGGAAACGGCGCCTTGGTGACGGGAATATAAAAAATCCCTTGAATTAGATTTCTCCAATTTAAGGGGGTTAGTTCACGGTTATTTTTTAAAGTTGTGATAACTCAGATAGAAAGTTACTGGCGTTACTCAAATTCTTCGTAGACATTTGGGTCCTGACCATCAATCCGGCCATCCTGTTTACTGAGGCCGTTAATTTCGTTAATCTCAGCGGGGGTTAACTTAAAGTCGAAAATATCGAGATTTGCGCGCTGATGATTCAGATTAGTCGACTTTGGAATTGGAACGATTCCGCGTTGAACGTGCCATCTCAGGATGATTTGGCCGACATTCTTATCGTACTTCTTAGCCAGTTCTTGAATGACTGGTTCAAATAAGGCGGCGCTGCCCCGACCGAGTGGGCTCCAGGCTTCGGTCACAATGCCACGTTTCTGGTCCTCTTCTAACATCCGCTGCTGAACCCAGTATGGATGGATTTCGAGTTGGTTGACGGCTGGCGTCACCCCAGTTTCTTTGATGAGACGGTCCAGATGTTCCGGCTCAAAGTTTGAAACGCCAATTGAACGAATGAGGCCCCGTTTTTTAGCAGCAATCATTGCCTGAAATGCTTCAACGTAGTGGTCTCGCTTTGGCAACGGCCAGTGGATCAGGTACAGATCCAGATAACCGACACCCAGTCGATAAATGGATTCGGAAATGGCCTTGGTGGCCTCATCATACTGGTGATACTTACCGGGAAGTTTTGATGTCACAATAAATTGTGAACGGGGAATTGCCGAAAGGCGGATTGCTTCGCCGACAGCGCCTTCGTTGTCATAGTTTGTTGCGGTATCGATACTTCGGTAGCCGTCCCGGATTGCCTGAAGGATTTGCTGAACCCCCATGCCGCCACGAACCTGGTAGGTGCCAAGCCCAATAGCGGGTAATGGGTAGCCATCATTTAAAATAACATTCGGTATTTTAATTGTCATGATTGTCCTCCTAAGAAATTAGTAATGAAAGTCGTTATCAAATAACTTAGCGCAAATGACGGGACGTTTCAAATAATCGGTTTTCCCCAACGATTATTTTCCGGATTGATCAGATTGATTTGCTTGATGGTCTGATTTTTGTGGCTTGCCATTAGTTTGCGATTCCGGTTTTTGGTTTGCGTTCTGGTTATTCGTTGGCTGCGGTGTTTTTCGAACGGTCAAGTACCAGCCGACCTGCATCGACTGATTTGGATTAATGTATTCAGCGCTTAACGTATAAAATTTGGCGTATGGACTTTGATCTTCTAGTAAGTGTTTAACCGTCAACGCATCTGATCGGCTGTCGAACCGCAGATCGCTATTAGTGCTGTAATTGCTGTGCTTAGTTGGGTCCTTGTATGCTTTATTAAAAAAATCCAGGAACTCTTCAGATTTGGTCACGATGATCACGTCCCCCCTCTATATACCTTCATTGTACTCAACATTCCAGTGGAATGCGATGGATACGTCAAAAAGGATTCAAAAAGGCAACGTCATGGACTATTCAAATTGTAATTTGGAAGCGATGCCTTTAAAATAGGAGCAAGTAGCTTATTGAGCAAGTTAACGAAATTTGAAGTTGTCTGAATGGGGGATGAAATTATGACAACGCAAAAGCGGGGGCTCTTGTTAGTTAATTTAGGATCGCCGGTATCACCGCTCACGAAGGATGTGCGGGCGTACCTACAGGAATTTTTGAGCGATCAACACGTCGTGACGCTGCCAAAGTGGTTCTGGCAGCCTTTATTGCGTGGCATCATTTTGCCAATGCGGTCCTGGCGTTCGGCAACGTTTTATCAGCATATGTGGCGAAAGGATGGTTCGCCGCTAGTTATTTACACGCAGAAAATGCAGGAGAAGGTTCAAAAACGCCTGCCAAATTGGGATGTGCGTTACGCGATGACTTACGGGCAACCAGACATCGGAGAAACGTTACACGATATGCAGAATGCTGGTGATGACCAAATCGTTGTACTGCCATTATTTCCGCAGTACACCCAAAGCACCCATGGTGGGATTATCCAACAGGTTCGAGATTCCGGGGTGAAGGTGGCATTCATTCGTCACTTTTACCAGCAGCCCCAGTATGTAAAAATACTGGCCAAGCAGGTAGACGCAAGTTACCAAAAGGGCGACTATGACGCAGTGGTCTTCAGCTATCATGGAATCCCATCAGCGATGGTGAAACACGGCGATCCGTATCTCAAGGAGTGTCGCGAAACCACGGCGGCCGTTACTAAACTCCTCAAGTTACCCCACGATAAGGTTTCAATGGCGTTCCAATCCAAATTTGGCCCGGCGCCGTGGCTGAAGCCCTATTTGAAAAATACGTTGATGCAGCTGGCGGCCATGGGGAAACGGAACGTGTTGATTGTAACGCCGTCGTTTGTGGAGGATTGTCTCGAAACAATTGAGGAAAACGATGTTCAAAACTACCAAACGTTTCGTGCGAGTGGCGGTCAAGTATTTGACGCGGTTCCGCCGATGAATGCCAGTGATGATTTTTGCGATTTCTTGGCCACTATTAGTGCCGAAGAATTAAGTGATGTCGGGGGCCGGACAAGTGAAAATTGACGACAAGAAAAGTCTAGATGAAATTAACCAAAGTGTTGCCGTGCCAAGTGTGTATGAGACTTCATTTGTTCAGAAATTTTTAGCCTATAGCGGTCCCGGTGCCCTGGTCGCGGTGGGATACATGGATCCGGGAAACTGGCTGACTTCGTTATCTGGTGGCAGTCAGTACCGTTACAAACTGCTGGCGGTGTTACTGTTATCAATTCTGGTGGCAATGTTTATGCAGACGCTGGCGATTAAGCTGGGTGTCGTTGCCCGTCAGGATTTAGCCCAAGCGATTGCCGCAAAGGTGTCCAAACCAGTCCGTTACGGTCTGTGGCTGATTAACGAAGTCGCGATGATGGCCACTGATATGACCGGAGTTGTCGGTACTTCGATTGCGCTCATGTTATTATTTGGATTGCCATTAATTTATGGGATCTTGCTGACGATTTTGGACGTTCTAATGGTTCTGCTATTTTTACGATTTGGCATTCGCCGAATTGAGTTTATCGTGTTAACCGCGATTATGATTGTGGGCGTGATCTTTGGAATTGAGGTTTTCCGGGCTCATCCGGAATTCGCTGCGATTCTCAATGGCCTGGTTCCCAGTTCGCAAATTTTGACGCATCACAGTGAACTGATTTTATCCCTGGGAATTATTGGCGCGACAATTATGCCGCATAACGTGTATCTGCATTCGTCATTAGCCCAGAGTCGCCGATACGACTATCACGATCCCAAACAGGTCAACGAGGCGTTAAGGTTCGCAAAGTGGGATTCCAACGTCCATTTAGTTGCCGCGTTTATTATCAACGCATTGTTATTGATCCTCGGCGGGACGCTGTTCTTTCATACCGGAAACCATTTGGCCGCGTTTCGAGACGTCTACGAAGGACTTAAAAGTCCCGCGGTTGTGGGTGGATTGGCCAGTCCATTAATGAGCACGCTGTTTGCGTTTGCGTTACTGATTACCGGGTTGATTTCATCAATCACGAGTACATTATCCGGTCAAATTGTAATGGAGGGGTACCTCAATATTCGCTTACCCTTATGGGAGCGGCGCCTATTGACGCGGTTCGTTACGTTAATTCCAATTCTCATTATCGGATTTATCGTTGGTTTTAACGAGCAAACCTTCGAACAGTTGATTGTGTTTGCCCAGATTGCCCTGTCAATCGCGTTGCCGTTCACGCTTTATCCGATGGTCGCGTTAACCGCAAACCGCAAACTGATGGGTGAGCATGTTAGCCCTTGGTGGATCACCACCTGCGGGTATATTTTGACCACGATCATTACCGTTTTAAACGTTCAGTTTATGTTCAGTGTTTAAGAATTGATTTTTTGATGAGTTACGAAATTTGGTGTTTATACTTTGTGAGGGGGAGTTGTTCGTTGAAAATTTTAGGAATTCTTGGGGGTCACCGAAGAGATGGTGTGACCGGTAAGATGCTGGAAACTGTTTTGTCGGGAGTTGACCAACCTAATCAGGCCGAACTGGTTTACTTGGAAGATTATCCGTTTAAACCGGATCATGGCGATCAAAAGGACCCAGTATTGGACCAGCTTGAGGCGAAGATGCTTGCCAGCGATGTCTGGGTAATTGCCGCGCCAACGTACTGGGGTGGCTTAGCCGGTGAGATGAAGGACTTCTTCGACTGCATGCGCCAGCGCCTGGTAAGAATCGATCATCTGGGGGCCACGCATCCGGACCGATTTAAGGATAAGCATTACTTAAGTCTGACCAATTGCTATACGGGTACTTTCGAAAACTGGGTGACCGGCGTAACCGATCAGAGTTTTCGAACGATTGACAAAGTGATGTCGGCCGCTGGGGTGATCAAACTCCATGAATTAGTGGTTACAAATACTTATGGAATGACCGAGTTACCGGATCGTAAAAAACAGGCGTGCCTTACTTGGGGGAAACGCCTGAATTCTATTAAAAAGCGAGATGACAGTACTGTGAAAAGATATATTGAGCTGTTCTTTATGATTGCTGTAATGGCCTTAGTGACAATGGGAATTCAACTTGGTTTTGGCTTTGTTCCCAAACATGATTTTTGGATGGCCTATGCGTCCTTTGTTGTGATCTTCTATGTACTTTTGGGCAGTATTCTGCACTTCTTTACGGTTGTTAAACACCGCCGGCGGTAATTAATAAAATGGTTTCCGATTTTTGAGATGGAAAGGATGGTCATAGATGAGCTATTTGCAAGTTGCTGAACCAATAACGCTTCCCTGTGGTGTAACGGTTAAAAATCGGTTTGTGAAATCGGCTTTAAGTGAAACGATGGCTACCGATGATCATCAGCCCACCCCGCTTTTTAATCGGTTATATTACACGTGGGCCCAGGGCGGTGCCGGGATTGTGATTACTGGTAACGTGATGGTTGATCGCAGCGCAATTGCCGAACCGGGAAACGTGGTGGTCGATGATCGGGTAGACTTTGCCAGCCTTAAGCAGTGGGCGCAGGCCGGAACCGCCAATAATACCCAAGTTTGGTTACAGCTGAATCATCCGGGAAAACAATCCCCCAAGATGTTTTCAAAGCAGCCGGTCGCCCCAAGTGCTATCTCGATTTCTGGGCCGAACCAGCGGGCCTTTAACGCTCCCAGAGCACTTTCAACCGCGGAAGTTGAGGCAATTATTCAAAAATTTATCAACGCGGCGGTGCTGGCCCAGAAGGCTGGATTTTCTGGTGTTCAGATTCACGGGGCTTTTGGCTACCTGGTGAACCAATTCCTGTCGCGACGGGATAATCAGCGGCAGGATCAGTATGGTGGGACCCTTGCGAACCGGATGCGCTTTTTAATGAATATTTATCAGGGGATTCGGGCCGCATGCGGTAACCGATTTCCAATTAGTCTCAAACTGAGTCTGACCGATATTAACTTGGACGGGTTTACGGAAGAGGACTTTCAGGCGGTTGTCAAAACGATGGCGGCACTTGGCGTCGACATGATTGAAGTGGTCGGCGACGACTACGAAAATTCTCAGATTGGCTTTTCTGGGATGGCTCATCTACTTAGCCAACTGGTGGCAACGCCAATTGCAATTAGCGGCGGTCTGCGACATATTTCGGCCATGGAAGAGGCTCTGGGACGCCGCGACGCGCAGCTAATTGGTATGTGTACCCCGATGGCCGTGATGCCGGATCTTCCCAATCGGATTCTTAGCGCAGCTTATCAGCCGTTTGGCTTGCCATTTACGATTGGCAACCAGCGGTTAGATGATCGCCTCAAATCAATCATCGTTAATGGGTACTGTGAAGCGCAGGTAAAACGGATTGCGGAAGGAAAACCAACCAAAGTGTACACAAATCCTTGGCGATCAGTTCTTGCCAGCGTCCAGCTTCATGGCATTAATGGGTTGCGGACGCGGCGAATTCAGTAGCGGGTTAGTGATCCTGCAAATCTGAAAAGATGGCTTGCATCCGCGTTTCAATATCGTTAAGCTCCTTGGCGTATGCCTTGAGGTTGGCAGAATGCTGCTTAACCTTTTTAGGATCAGCGTTTGTTTTGTAACGGAGCTTATGTTCCAAGCTCGCCCACATGTCCATTCCAATGGTGCGAATTTGAATTTCAACCGGGACATCCGAAACGCCAACTGACTGGAAAACGGGAACGGAAACCACCAAATGCAAACTTCGGTAACCGCTCTTTTTGGGGTTTTCAATGTAGTCTTTGCGTTTCAAAAGGGTGACATCGGATTGTTCGGTGAGGGCCTTTTCGACCCGATAGATATCATCGATGTAGTTGGTTACCACTCGAATTCCGGCGATATCTCTAATATGTTTTTGGACGTTTTCAATCGTTGGCTTGTAACCTTTTCGTTCCAATTTTTCAAACAGGCTGCTGGTTGACTTCATTCGCTCTTCCATGTGATGGATCGGGTTGTGATCATATGTCATCGAATATTCTTCATCGAGGTTTTCGAGCTTGGTACCAATTTCGTTGGCCCCCGAATGGCAGAGCTGGTAAATTTTAACCAGGCTCTTAAAGTCTGACGCTTCACGTTTGAAGTTAGATTGTTCAAGCTGTTGTTCAATTTGTTTGACGTTCATGAAGTCACGTCGTTCCAATATCATCATTTAATCATCCTTTGTATTTAAATTTGATTCAAAAGGGGGTTGCGTTGATGCCTATTAACGCAACCCCCTTTAATTAGTTCTTAAAACTGGCTAAACAGCTGATCAATTTGTTGATACTCGGCATCGCTTAGATCAATGGCCATTGCCTTGGCGTTGCTATGAACTTGATCGGCTACCCGGGCACCCGGAATGACGACGCTGATATCCGGATTCTTAATGTACCAAGCTAGAATTGCTTGAGCCACCGTTGCTGAGTGAGCTACCGCGATTCCCTTCACAATTTCCAGGTTATCCATAATCGTCTGGTATTGATCGGATGAAAATTGTTTGAATTTACTTGCGTCAGCTGGTGTGTATTTACCGGTTAACAATCCGGAAGCAAGTGGAAAATATGGGACAAATGAGATCTGGTGATCCTTGAGGTACCCAAATTCCGCCTGCTCAGCTTGTCTGTGAACCAGGCTGTAGTTGTCTTCAACGATATCGACTTGATCGTCGACATTGGCTTCCTTAATCTGGTCCAGCGAGAAGTTGGAGACCCCAATAGCCTTGATTTTACCGGCCTTCTTTTCATCGACTAACGCTTGAACGGCTTCAGCCTTCGGGGTCTTGTCATCCGGAAAGTGGATGTAAAAAATATCAATGTAGTCAGTTTCCAGTCGAAGCAAAGCATCGTCGACGGATTGCTTTAAAAACGCCGGGTTGTTGTTGGGTTGAAGGTTATTATTAGGATCCTGGGCGGCTTTGGAAGCAATCACAAATTGATCGCGATCATAGTCTTGAATTACGTCACCAATGATTTCTTCAGACTTTCCCAATCCATACATAAAGGCCGTATCCAGTAGTGAAATGCCGTCGTCCAAGGCAGCTTTCACAACCCGGAACCCATCTTCATCCTTTAAGCCATCAAATAAGTTGTGGCCGCCGACCTTATTGGTACCCAGACCAAGGGGGGTGGTCTCAACGGAACTCTTACCAATCTTAACTGTTTGTGTCATTGTGTGTACCTCCTGAACCCCGTATGGGGATCGATCTGCAAACCAGTTGGTCATAATCGAAAACCAGTTTGCAGTTACTGATAAGCCAAAAGAAAAATGAGATTGGGAATTATCAGCATTCCCAATCTCTATAAAGTATAAGACAACGTTTCATCATCATTCAAGGTAATTTACTTTTTTATAATAAGTTGATTGCCAAATTAATTATTCATCATAGGGACCTTTGCCAAGGTAAGCATTGATCATCCAGATGTTTTTATCAATGTCTTCCTTAAAACCGTTTAACATATCCTGAGTTGGGAAGTCCTTTTCGTCATCAGTAACTTCGATGCCCTTTTGATATTGGTCGCGGAGATATTTAAACTGGTCTGACAGACGTTGCATGAAATCCCGCATGGTCAACTGATCCCAGCTGACCTTTTCGTCTGGAAGTCCGGTATTTTCGATAAACTCATGGGTGGTGGCAAACGGTGACCCGTTGATTGCGATCAGCCGTTCAGCAACGTGATCGAGTTGGTCAGCAAGCTGATCGTTATAGTCGTCCATTAATGGATGCAGTCTGAAGAAGTTTTCACCACGCATGTACCAGTGGGTCTGCTGAATGTTCGTTTGCAGCTGACTTAAATCGGCTACTAACTGATTTAATTGGGCCCGTGTCTCTGGAAAATCGTACTTATTTGCCATCAATCATTACCTCCTAAAAGTTCAATAACAGAATCCGGTTACAATCCTAGTTTATCGGTACTGAGAAGGTGAATGCAAGCGAAGTGACTGCTAATTAGACGATTTTTTTGAGGGCGGCGAGTTGGTCAATTTCATAAGTTGGTTTTGTCGTTGTTTGGTTAGATTGGTGCTGAGGGTTAAACCAGACTGAGTCGAGGCCATAGGTGCGGGCACCCAAAATATCGGATGTTAATGAATCGCCAATCACCAGTGACTGGTGGCGGTCAAAATTTGGAATATGCTGCGCAACGTAATCGAAAAAGGCCCTTTCCGGTTTTTGGGCCCCAATGCGTTCCGAAATAAACAGGTTTTCAAAGTAGGGCGCCAGCCCGGCTTCGCGAATTCGTCTTTCTTGGGTATTGGCGATGCCGTTGGTCACGAGGTACAGTTCATGTTGATTGCTTAATGCTGTAACCAGCTGCTTAGCTCCGGGAATGGGATCGTGGCCCTCTGCCAGGTAATTACGGTAGGTTTTCTCAATCAGCTTGCCATTAAGGTCTTCACCAAAATGTTTGAAAAGCAGAGTGAATCGCGTGTCTAATAATTCTTGACGGCTAATCTCCCCACGTTCATATTGTTGCCACAGATGTTGATTGAGCTGCTGGTAATAGGCCATGATTTCCGGAGTTAGGGGTTTGTTTAAATTAGCGAACAGTTTATTAAGGGCCTGTTTTTCCGATAGGTCAAAATTTAGAATCGTATCATCGATATCAAATAAAAGGGTTGAATAGGCCAATGAACTCACTCCAAACTTTCGGTGACAATTGAGTCGACAACCGTTTGAATTGCTGAAATCAAGGGGCTATCTGGTTTGATGCCGGTTTCTGCAAACCGATTTTCCCACCACTGTTTTCGGATATTGGAAATGACCGGGACGATTTTTTTGCCGGTCGAAGTGAGGGTTAGAATGATGGACTTTCCGGTTCCCGCGGTTTTAGTGAGGTATCCCAGACTTTCCATCTTCTTGATTTCCCGGGTTGCCAGGCCCTTGTCAATCACGAGGGACTTGGCGACCTGATTTTGGTTAATAAATGAATTGTCGTTGATTGTTAACAGAATGCAGGCTGCCGTTGGGTTTAGCTGGTGCTTCTTGAACAGCTCGCCGGTGTCTTTATAGTACTGACGGTGGAGGATCGAAATGTCTTGTGCTAAGTAGCCAATATCTTTCAAAATTATTTTCCTTTCGTTCGAAAAAATCCTAGAGTCAGATTAGCATTTTTTAGTTGACAATTCAACATAATGACATTAATCTTTATGGTAAGTTGAATTGTCAACATAGAAAAATTATAAGAGGTGTCGGATGTATGGCAGACAAAAAACGGGGTTCTCAAGCCTTAATTAAATCAATGATTAATCAAGATATTAAGTATGTATTCGGTATTCCGGGTGCCAAGGTCGATCAGCTATTTGAAGATCTTCAATATAGTGATCAGCCGAATGCCCCTCAATTGATTGTGACCCGTCATGAGCAGAACGCCGCCTTTATCGCTCAAGGAATCGGCCGATTAACTGGCAAACCAGGCGTCGTTGCCACAACCTCCGGCCCAGGCGTTTCTAATCTGGTGACTGGGTTAATGACCGCAACTGCGGAAGGTGATCCGGTTATTGGCCTAGGTGGTCAGGTGCCGCGAGATGACCTTGCCCGCTTAACCCATCAAAGTATTCCAAGTAAGGAATTGATGAGCGTTGCCGCTAAAAGCAGTGTCGAAGTTCAGGATGCCAATAATCTGTCAGAAGCCTTCACAAATGCCTACAATACCGCAACTTCTGGTAAGGCTGGCGCAACGTTTATTTCACTGCCATCCGACGTTTTGAGTGACAACGTTGAACGTCCAGAAATGGCCCCGTTGGCTAAATCGGAACGGACCCAAACATCCCCGACCACCCTTAATAAAGTGATTGACATGATTAAGAATGCCAAGTTACCGGTTATTTTAGCGGGGATGCGGGCATCGTCTCAGGAAGTGACCGAATCCCTTCATAAATTATTAGAAAAAGTTGCCCTCCCCGTGGTGGAAACCTATCAGGGTGCCGGCGTGATTTCTCATGAGTTAATTGATGACTACTTCGGCCGGGTCGGGCTGTTTAGAAACCAAATTGGCGATACATTGCTCAAGCAGAGTGATTTGGTAATCGCCGTTGGTTACGATCCGGTGGAATACGAAGCCCGAAATTGGAACGTTGAACATAATGACCAAATTATTAACATTGATAGTATTTCTCCAGAATTAACGGTGGATTATCAACCAGATGTTGTGATTGAGGCCGATATTGCCGGGACCTTGGATGCGCTAACGGATGCCCTGCCGGCTGATTACAAATTATCTACCGAAACGGTTCATCAGTTAACCGAGTTACGACAAGTATTTGATCGGCAAAATGAAGTGAAGACAACTGCTAAGCCGGGAACCATTCATCCGATTGACATTGTTAACGAACTTCAAAAGAAGGTTGACGATAACACCACTGTGACGGTCGACGTCGGCAGTCACTACATCTGGATGGCCCGTCACTTCAGAATTTACCGGCCTCGTCATTTACTATTCAGTAACGGGATGCAGACGCTGGGGGTTTCCCTTCCCTGGGCGATTGCTGCCAAGCTGGTTCGACCAGATGAAAAGGTGGTTTCCGTTTCGGGGGATGGTGGCTTTCTGTTTTCTGGTCAGGAACTGGAAACCGCAGTTCGGCTCAATCTTAACATTGTCCAGTTAATTTGGGATGATGGCTACTATGATATGGTTAAATTTCAGGAAGAGGCGAAATACGGCAAGAATGCTGGCGTTAAACTTGGGAAAGTCGACTTTGTCAAATACGCTGAGAGTTTTGGAGCAACTGGTTTGCGAGCAACCAACCCCGATGAACTGAGTCAGGCACTTGATCAGGCATTTAACGCAAATGGGCCCGTAATTATTGACATTCCGGTCGATTATAGTGATAACATTAAATTGAAGTCTGCGTTATTAAAAGATATCTTAAACTAGAAATAAGGAAGTTTTACTATGGCGAAGCATACAACGTTATACCAGCACGGAACGCTGGCATTATTGGTCCCAGGTCTGTTAAGGGGCACAATGACAATGGGAGATCTCCTAAAACATGGGGACACCGGCATTGGGACAGGTGAAGGCCTTGATGGCGAGCTGATCATTCTTGACGGTAAGCCCTATCAGGTTGATGGCGACGGTAACGTCAACATCGTACCTGATTCGTTTACCATGCCGTTTGCCAACATTCACTACGCCCGGTATTCGCCGCTTGCCGAGTCTGAAAATGTGTCCCAAGATGACTTGGACGAGCAAATTGTTTCATTAAGTAAGGCCGGCAACACGTTTTTCTCAATTAAAATTACCGGGAGCTTCTCAGATGTGAAAACCCGGGCGGTCCGCAAGTCAGAGCCACCATTTCACACCCTTGCGCAAACTGCACGCCACCAAAATGTGTTCACCCGCGATAAGGTAAAGGGGACGTTGATTGGGTATTACTCACCAGAACTGTTTGATGGGGCGGCCGTTGCGGGCTTCCATAATCATTTTCTTTCAGATGATCACAAATTTGGCGGTCACCTGTTGGACTTTCATTTGGAGAAGGGTGAGGTATCCTACCAATTATTCGATACCTTTGAGCAGCATCTGCCAGTGAACGACGATCAGTATATGACCCATGATTTTTCAACCGATAATATTGCTGACACGATCCATAGCGCTGAAGGTTAGACTGCAAAGTTAGTCCGGATGCGCACGGAATTTTCGATCAAATAGATACTGGTAATTTTAAAATAAGTTGTTACTAAAATTCACTAAAATTTATAAAATTATTACTAAAAAAGTAGCTGTTATCCTAAACGTTGGGGTAACAGCTTTTGTTTTTGGTCGCTAAAAATATTTGTCAGATAATAGTTTCTCTGGGTTGATTTATCCGGATAAATAGGATAATATACCAACATGTAAACGCTGCAAGTTTATCAATTGTATAAGGTTCTAACAATAATTGAATTTGTAAGCGTTGTTATAATAAGCATCAGCATGGAGAATTGGTGATAAGGTAATTAGTCGATTTATATGATTTGTTATGTAACCCCTTTCAACCTTTGAGATGGGTGCCATAAGAAATCAGGGCAATTTATACGTTAAGGAGAATGAGAATGGAAAAGGTTGAGAGTACAGAAAAGAAGATCTCAAGCAAGTTTATCTACTTTTTCGGGTCATTTGGTGGAATCTTGTTTGGTTACGATATCGGGGTAATGACGGGTGCGTTACCATTCCTTCAGATTGACTGGGGTCTGCAGAATGAAGCCGGCATTGTTGGCTGGATTACATCATCTGTCATGTTGGGTGCCATCTTTGGGGGCGCCATCGCCGGGCAATTATCGGATAAGTTAGGCCGGCGAAAAATGATTTTGCTTTCAGCAATTATTTTCACGATTGGATCAGTTCTTTCCGGACTGTCACCAAATAACCAGGGTGAATGGTATTTGATTGCCGTTCGGGTCTTCCTTGGATTAGCAGTTGGGGCCGCGTCAGCCTTGGTACCTGCTTACATGTCTGAAATGGCGCCAGCTAAGGCCCGGGGTAGTTTATCCGGGTTGAACCAAACCATGATTGTGAGTGGGATGCTGCTTTCATACATCGTCGACTTCCTCTTAAAGGATCTGCCAGAAAACTTGGCATGGCGGCTGATGTTAGGATTGGCTGCGGTTCCCGCAATCATCCTGTTCTTCGGGGTTTATAAGTTACCAGAATCTCCCCGGTTCCTTGTAAAGTCAGGCCGTGAAGAGGATGCTCGTCGGGTCCTAAGCTATATTCGGACGAACGATAATGAAATTGATACTGAATTAAACCAAATCAAGCAAACTGCCAATGAAGAAAAGTCAGTTTCCAAGTCAACCTCTTGGGCAACCGTTTTCAGCGGTAAGTACCGATACCTGGCAATTGCCGGGATTGGGGTTGCGGCATTCCAGCAGTTCCAAGGTGCCAACGCCATCTTCTACTACATTCCATTGATCGTTGAAAAGGCAACTGGTAAGGCGGCCAGCTCAGCATTAATGTGGCCAATTATTCAGGGTGCCATCCTGGTAATCGGTTCACTGGTTTACATTGCCATTGCCGAGAAATTTAACCGGCGGACACTTTTGGTTCTGGGTGGTTCGGTTATGGGGCTGTCATTCCTGTTGCCAACCATTATCAATATGCTGCTGCCAAACGCCAGTCCAATGATGATCGTTGTCTTCTTAAGTATCTACGTTGCCGCATACTCATTCACTTGGGCACCGCTAACTTGGGTACTTGTTGGGGAAGTCTTCCCACTAGCAATTCGGGGCCGCGCTTCCGGTGCCGCTTCATCAGCTAACTGGGTTGGCTCATTCGCAGTCGGTCTGCTGTTCCCAATTATGACCGCTCACATGCCACAGGACGCCGTATTTGCAATCTTCGGCGTAATCTGTTTGGCAGGGGTTTGGTTCATTCTCAAGTGCGTGCCGGAAACAAAGGGTCGCTCACTTGAAGAGATTGAGGAACAGGGAACTAATAAGTAAATTTGCGACTCATAACCGGTAACACAATGTTTAATTGAAAGGAAGCGGGAATCCTGATTTGGGATTTTGGCTTCCTTTTTCTAGACAAACAATCGCCAATCTAAAAACCAGGTTCACGATCAGCAAATGCTGAAAGTGGACCTGGTTTTTTGACTGTTCATTTTTTCTGCGCAAATCGAAATACTTCATATAGAAAGAAAACCCCAACAAACACAGCTAAAACACCAACGGTTAGTGATTGGCCAAATTTGTAGAAGGGCTGGATCAAAAAGTAAATTCCCAACCCGTTAATCCCCAGCCCAACAAAGGTCATTAAGACTGTCAGCGTATCGTAACCCAAGCGTGATGGGCGTGCGATCGCTGGATTTGACAGATGTCTGAGAATCAGCCATAAAAGACCCCCGATAAGTAGTAGGCCAAGTAAGCAAATAAAGTAACGGTCGTTCCAAATAATCATCAGTAACCTCCGTGCGCAACGGGTTGCACTATTTTAGCAGGTCCTTAATGACCGCTTCGCCAACTGCGGTCGCTGAATTGGGATTTTGGCCGGTGATTAGATGGTCGTCCACGACGACGTTAGGTTTGAAGGCGTTGCCCTTGACGAATTTGGCGCCGGTTTTCCGGAGCTCGTCTTCCGGCAGGAATTTGACTTCACTGGTTAGGCCGTTTAGGGCTTCCTCGTCATTGGTAAAGCTGGTTAACTGACGGCCACTGGTAAAGCGGTTGCCGTCCCTTTTGCGCATCGCCAGTAACGCCGTCACGCCAACACAGTTTGCGGCAATGATGCCACCATTTTGATCAATCTGTTCGGCAATCCCTGCCAGCTCCTTATTTTCTGGAAAGTCCCACATCGCGCCGTGACCACCGGCAAAGTAGATCACCTGATAGTCAGCGGAATTCACCGATTCTGGTTTTAAGGAATTAGCCAGGTGGGTATCGCGAAATGTGGCGTTTAAATAGTGATCCCAATCAACTTGATCCATGTTGTCAGCGCTCAGGCAGAGGGGGTCCAATGGGATATAGCCACCTTCTGGGCTCATATAATCAACGTCAATTTCATTATCGGTCATCACCTGGTTAAAGTGGGTTGCTTCATGAAGCCACAGGCCGGTGGCCCGATCGACGTTATTGAATTTGGGCGTATTCGTTGCCACAATTAATGCTTTTGTCATTGATTCACTTGCCTCACTTTTTCAATGGAATGAGTTTTAATAAGTTCTAACGCATCACTTATGTATTGTAGTCTATTTGGGTAATGGTGCAACTAAAGGTAGTCCACAATTGAAATTGGGGCGGCATTGGCGATTGTTTTGCAGATATGTTATTATCAACACAGCCTGTCGGGATTATTGGTGGATAATCGATTCATAATCGTTCCGGCAGTTAACCTTCTCTACCTAATAAGTTAGCGTGAGTTGTAATCTTGATTGGAGGACACAATGGCAGATACAATTTTAGATGTTGAGGGCCTGAGTAAGAATTTTGGTTCTAAAAAGGTTTTGCAAAACGTCTCATTTTCCGTGGATCGGGGTCACATCGTGGGATTAGTTGGCCCGAACGGTGCGGGTAAATCCACCATTATGAAGGCCATTCTGGGGTTGTTCAGCTATCCCAGCGGCAAAATTTCAATTGACGGGCGGCCGGTCTCTCAAACCAGCCATCAGGAACTTGAAAAGGTTGGGGCTTTAATTGAATATCCTGGAATCTATCCGTTTTTGAGCGGCCTGCAGCATTTGGAACTCTTTTCCAATGATGGGGTGACGCGTGATCAGATCATGGATATCGTTGACAAGATGAAGATGGGCTCGTACATAAAGCGCAGGGCTAAAACCTATTCTCTGGGAATGAAGCAAAAGTTGGGCATCGCGCTTGCCTTGGTCAATCACCCGGAGTTGGTGATTTTAGATGAGCCGATGAATGGTTTGGACCCCCAGGCAAACAAAGATTTACGAACGATCATTTTAGAGCTTGCCAAGCAGGGGACCACCTTTTTGATTTCCAGCCATATTTTAAGTGAGTTGGAAAAATTAATTGACGACCTGGTCGTGATTGATAAGGGTCAGATTGTTTACCGCGGGGACATGGCGGCCCTTGAAAGTGACGAAACCAAATTGATGGTTTTGAAGACATCGGATGATGAAAAGACCAAACAAATCCTGTCACAGAATGGTTATCAAATTGTGAAGGCCGATGACGTTCGGATTGTTGAAAAAGACGATACGCGAATGGCAGACGTGATTAAGTTATTGTCGAATAACGACATTGAAATTGAAGACGTTTCTCACGTCCATAATGATTTGGAAACATCCCTGCTGGCATTGCTGCAGAACGATAAAGTGAAGGAGTCTTAAATTTATGGTGACGTTAGTAAGACAGGAAATTTTCAAACTAATTTATAAAAAGAGCACCTGGGCGGCTTCGGTGGTCCTGTTGGTGTTGATGACTGGCATTGCGGTCATGAGTCACAATCAGCCAAATACGTTTAACCCCCAAGCGATGTATCAGGAATCCTTTATGGCCGTTCCGTGGATTTATTTGTTCATGATTGCGGCTTCAGCATCGATCATTGCGATGGAGTTTCAGTACGGCACAATTAAAGAATTGCTCTACCGGAAGTACTATCGGGGCCAGATCATTATTAGCAAGTGGATTACAATGGTCCTTTATTCCGTCTACTTCTTTGTTTTAGCGCTGGCATACTCATTTATTTTAAAACTGATTTTCTTTAGCGGAACGTTTCAGCTGGATGAAACGTACGGGGCTAAGCACACGGTTTTTGCTCAGACGGTTTACTATTCATTGACGCAGTTTGTTGCGCTGTGGCTGATTTTGAGTTTGGTGTTATTGCTGGCGAACCTGTTTAAGAGTTCCGCGGTTGCCATTACGATTGGGATTGTTGGCTACTTTGCCCTTAGCGTGGTTGCTTCGATCCTCGCCATTTTGATTAAAAAGTGGACGTGGCTGAAATGGAATCCACTGAACATGATGAACTATCCCAGCCAGTACATCAGTCCATCTTTAAAGTCGATGACGTTATTATCGACAAATGAATTACTGATTGGCAGTTTGGTGTACACCGCTATCTTCTTAGTGATTACCTACTTTGTCTTTAAACGACGCAATGTTTAAATCAATAAAATTTAATCATTTATGATAACAGAGGTTGTGATTCAGCTTGGATGCTGAGTCCAGCCTTTGTTTTTATTTTGGTTGTCAACAATCCAATGGTACAACATATAGGGTTATTCCAAAACTATATACTACATATTGTGGTTTAAACTTACTATTTCGAGGATAATCAGGTACAATAAAACTCGTTAACTATTTAACATGACCGAATTAATTTAAGGGAGCGATTTGAATGGACTTTGTAAAAACCCAAGAAACCACCAACCAGCTGATGACCCACTTGGCCGATTTGACGGTGATCAAAGCTGATGGCGAAAAGGGACCATTTTATCCCTATAAAATTTCATTGGTGATTGATGCGCTGGTTCAAGCACCAAGCACTCGGGCGGAGTTGAAGCAGGCCATTTTTGGCCAGTTGGCCGCATTTAAGTCCGAAGTGACCGCTGCCGATATTCGCCAGGTATTTAAAGACGTCCTTTGTTCGACGGGTCATGCCGATCTCGACCGGGATTACGACGCTTACCGGGAACGTGATGAACAAAAGTGGCTGGCAGCCATTAATCCCTCAACTAAACTTGATCAATTGTTTGACCGCAGCGACACGGTGGTTCACGAGAATGCGAACAAGGACAGTAACGTTTTCAGTACCCGGCGGGATTTGACGGCCGGGATGGTTGGCAAATCATTGGGATTGAAAATGATGCCGCAAACCGTAGCCAAGGCGCATTTGCGCGGTGACATTCACTACCACGACTTGGACTATTCGCCGATGACTGAAATGACCAACTGTTGTTTGATTGATTTTAAGGGGATGCTCAATCATGGGTTTAAGATCGGCAATGCCGACGTTGAGCCGCCTAAGTCGATTCAAACCGCGACGGCCCAAATGTCCCAAATCATTGCCAACGTTGCTTCAAGCCAGTATGGTGGCTGCTCAGCGGACCGTGCCGACGAACTGCTGGAGCCGTTTGCGGAACTGAATTATCAGAAGCATTTACGGGATGCGAAGCGTTGGGTAACGCGTGATAAGCAGGATGAATTTGCCCGGGCAAAAACCAAGAAGGACATCTATGATGCCATGCAGGCGCTGGAGTACGAAATCAACACCCTGTTTTCGTCGAATGGGCAGACGCCATTTACAACGATTGGGTTTGGTCTGGGGACCTCCTGGATTGAACGGGCCATTCAAAAAGCGATTCTTTCTGTTCGGATCAAGGGCCTCGGCAAGCAGCACCGGACGGCAATTTTCCCCAAGCTGATCTATACGCTCAAACGAGGACTGAACTTAAAACCAGCTGACCCGAATTACGATGTCAAGCAACTGGCGATCGAGTGCGCGACTAAACGGATGTATCCCGATATTTTAATGTACGATAAAATCATTGAGTTGACCGGGAGCTTCAAGGCACCGATGGGCTGTCGCAGCTTTCTTCAGGGATGGCGCGACGAAAACGGCCAAGAAGTCAATAGCGGCCGTATGAATCTGGGGGTTGTAACCATTAATCTGCCCCGGATTGCGATCGAATCTCAAGGTGATAAAGCCGTTTTTTGGGAAATTCTGAAGGACCGCCTCGCCGTTTCGAAGAAGGCCCTCTTAAATAAGGTCGAACGCTGCAAGCAGGCCAGTCCCAAGAACGCGCCGATTCTTTATCAGTATGGCGCATTTGGTAAGCGGCTTAAAGACGGTGATTCGGTTGATGAACTCTTTACCCATCGGCGGGCCACCGTTTCACTGGGGTATATCGGCTTGTACGAAGTCGGTACGGAATTTTACGGGCCTAACTGGGAGCATGATCAGGAAGCCCACAACTTCACGTTATCGATTGTGAAGTGCCTGCATGATTACTGTGCCAAATGGGAAGAGCAGTATGACTACCATTTCAGCGTCTATTCAACCCCCGCAGAGTCGTTAACCGACACATTCTGCGAGTTAGATACTGAAAAGTTTGGCAAAATTCCCGACATTACGGCCAATGAATACTACACTAACAGTTTTCACTATGATGTCCGCAAGAACCCGACGCCGTTTGAAAAATTGGCCTTTGAAGAGGCCTATCCGAAATATGCCGCCGGCGGTTTCATTCACTATTGCGAATACCCAAATCTCAAGCAGAATCCGGCCGCTTTGGAAGCCGTTTGGGATTGGGCTTATGACCATGTGGGGTATTTAGGAACAAATACATCAATTGACCACTGTTATAAGTGTGGGTTTGACGGCGACTTCAAACCGACTGCCAAGGGGTTTGAATGCCCGGAGTGCGGTAATCGGGATCCCAAGACCTGCGACGTGGTTAAACGCACCTGCGGCTACCTGGGGAATCCTCAGATTCGGCCAATGGTTCATGGTCGGCACGAAGAAATTGCCTCGCGAGTTAAGAATATGAGATTGGGTGATATCGATGACGCAGACTAACCGGATCAGATTGCCAAATAATCCGGCCCCCAAACAGTGGCTGGCCGCCGATCGTTCTTCACAGTACATTGCCAGCTATAAACCGTTTAACATGGTCGATGGCGAGGGCGTGCGGTGTAGCCTGTACGTCTCGGGGTGCCTGTTTAACTGCCCTGGATGCTACAACAAGGTCGCCCAGAACTTCCATTACGGCCACCCATACACCCAGGAGTTGGAAGACCGGATCATGGCTGATTTGTCACAATCCTACGTTCAGGGGCTGACACTGCTGGGTGGCGAGCCATTTTTGAATACGCAGGTTTGTATTCAATTAGCCAAACGAATTCGGCGGGAATTCGGCCATTCTAAGGATATCTGGTCGTGGACCGGCTACACCTGGGATGAGTTGATGAAAGAATCTGCTGATAAATTGGAACTATTGCGGTACCTGGATATTTTAGTTGACGGCCGCTTTCTGCTGGCTCAGAAGGATTTAACCCTGCAGTTTCGCGGGAGTGCCAACCAGCGAATTATTGATGTGCCGAAGTCGCTGACAGCTGGTCAGGTTGTATTGTGGGACAAATTGATTAAATAGAAAATTAGATAGCCGGGATGGTTAATCTCTAGGTTTATGTAAATAGCGCAGTCATTTCAGTTTTTGAATGATTGTGCTATTTATTTTGGAGAAAGTTTCATCAGAAGTTTGATACACTGTTATCATAGCGATTGATTAGTTTCGAATGCGGGCATAAATCAGTTAACGGTTTTCTTTGACCATTTTGAATGAATTGATTGCTCATATAGGGGGGATAAAAGTGACTTTTTACACGTATAATTACCTGCACGCCTCGCAAAGTACCTGGCAGTATTGGCGTATCGCGTTAACCAGCGTGCTGGTGATTGTTTTTATTTTATTTTTACTGCACTATCTGCGAAATCGGTTTGACATTAAATACAAGGATCTCACGATTATTGTGGGGACACTATTATTGTTGATACTGGGGATGCAGTACAACGACTTTAACACGATTCAAAGCTCCATTAAGCAGTCTGGGCAAATTACGACCGTGCTCGATAAAATTGCGGCCGAATTGGACGTTTCAAAAACGGCGGTGAGTGTCAATTCAACCACTCCGAATGACAATGTATTGGTTAAGACGCCCAAAGGTTATTTCCGGGTGAACTACAACACTGACGGGTCGCAATTTGTCCTGGAAACCGTTCAGCTGCGAGACACCAACAGAGTTAAGATCGAGGGGGAAAAGTGATGTTTACATATTCAGATATCATGCTGAAGCTGATCGTCGGTTTCGTATTTATTACCCTGTTAATTAATTTGACAGGCAAGGGGAATCTGGCGCCCACGTCAGCGATTGATCAGCTGCAAAACTACGTTCTTGGGGGCATTATCGGCGGGGTGATTTATAATCCCGCCATTACAATGGCTCAATTCATCGTGATTCTGCTGCTGTGGTCGCTGCTGATTATGGTCACCCGGTATTTAAAAATTCATATTCATTGGTTTGGCAAATTTGTGGAGGGCGATCCAATTACCATTGTGCGAAATGGGAAATTACTGGTCGAAAATTGTTTGAAAGCAAATTTGTCGGCCAAGGACGTGGACTTTAAACTTCGAACGGCCGGAGTTTATGATATTTCGGAAGTTAAGCGGGCAATTGTGGAACGTAACGGGTCAGTGACCGTTCTTCAATACGGTGCCGGCAGTATCCGTTATCCCGTGATTATCGATGGTCAAATTGATCCGGACGTTCTAGAGGTGATGGATAAGGATCAGGAATGGCTTGATGAAACTTTGAAGCAGCAGGGGATCACCAGTGTCCGGGATGTGTATATGGCAACGTTTCGAAATAGCCAACTGCAGGTAGTTACTTATGACCAAAGAAATGAGGCGGACTAACGGACTGTTGGAAGCGTGGAGAAGTTTCATGTGAAACATCGACCCATTTTACCGTGGCGACAGGGTTCGCGTTGTTTGACCTCAATCCCACGATCCGTTGCTTTTTCCCTGATCAGGCAAATGAAGGCTGGTCTTTTACCACCAACATTGATCGCCGATAACCATTTTGTAACTGGTTAAGATTCACCAAAAATCTGCCCCAAATTCCGTGTTAACCACGGAATGTCCCGGTAAAAACCTTCGATGTTTAGGGATTGGTTGTTATTGATTGACTTCTCATTTGATTAGGATAAGATTAACCATAACATTCACAATTTTGAGTGGTGTTTCACAAAGTGTTGGATGAATCCTCGTTCGCACTAATCTTCTCGGAGGTGTTTTAGATGGAATTAAATGATATTAATCCAAATGTTTTAAGCGTCAAGCCATCCTCAATGCGGGAGTTTGACCATGAGATCAGTGATGATCCCCAAATCGTTAAATTGACGTTGGGTGAGCCCAATTTCAACGTCCCAGAACACATTAAGCAGGCCGCAATGGACGCCATTAAAGATAATCACTCGCACTATCCCTATTTCTGGGGATATCCGGAACTCCGAGAAGCCGCCGCGAAGTATTATCAGGATAAATTTGGCTACCATTATGGAGCTGATCAAATTGTTGTGACCGTTGGGGCGACCGAAGGCGTTGCCGACGTCATTGAAACCCTGTTTAAGCCGGGTGAAGCCGTTATTTTACCATCACCGGCTTATCCGCTGTACGATGCCTCGATTTCGCTCCATGGACTGGAACAGGTTCGGGTGGATACCAGCAAGACTGATTACATTTTGACGCCGGAAGCTGTTCAAAAAGCTATTGACGACAATCCGGGATTAAAGGTTCGGGGGCTCATTTTGACCGATCCAAACAATCCAACCGGCGTTGCCTATACAGAAGATCAACTGAAGGCCCTCGTGCCGGTCTTAAAAGAAAATCATATTTGGGTTATCAGCGATGAAATTTATGGTGAATTAACCTATGGCCAGAAGCACTACACCTTGTCGAAATGGCTGCCTGATCAGACGGTCATTGTTAATGGTCTTTCGAAGTCCCATGCGATGACTGGTTGGCGGTTGGGATTTGTCTTTGGCCCATCTGGGTTTATTGATGAGATTGCCAAGGTGCACCAATTTACGGTGACAACGCCAACGTCGATTATTCAGTATGCCGGCATCGAGGCGATGAAGCATGGCCAAAACGATGCTGAACCAATGCGGCAGGCTTACGAGAAGCGCCGCGACTTTGTTGCCAAAGAAATGACTGAAGCCGGTTTTGACGTTGTCCATCCAGGTGGCGCATTCTACGTCTTTGCCAAGATTCCGGCGTCGTTAAATATGGACAGTTGGACATTTGCCAAAACCCTTGCCAAAGAGTACCACATTGGTTTGTTCGCCGGGGCTGCTTTCGGTGACGATGAATGTATTCGAATCAGTTACGCGGCAAGCGACGAAGCATTGACGGCTGCCATGAAGGCCATCAAGCAGATGGTTGCTGACAAGAGCGTTGTAAGTGACAAATAAACTCAAATGAGCCCACGAAAAAAGCCGGGTCTCCGAATATGGAGACGCGACTTTTTTGATTGCGGTAATTAAGCCCGCTTTTCTTTAACGGTAAATGCCAGGCAAAGCGCTGCGACTGCTAAAATCAGTGTGAAGACCAATCCGAGATGAACGCCGCTGGTAAAGGCGACTTGGTGGCTGGCAGATGATGCCTGCTGGCCGACGCCAAGCAAAGCCGTGGCAATGGCCGTGGCAATCGCGCCGACGATCTGCTGGAAGGTGTTCATGATGGTACTGCCGTCACTGGAAGTTCGTTGATCCAGAGCGCTTAATCCGTATGTCTGAGATGGTGACATGGCTAACGGAACCCCCATCATCATCACAATGTGGGCGAGAATCACGTACCACATTGGTGAGGTGGCTTGAGCAAACAGCAGCATGACAATACCAACGATGGTAATTGCAAAGCCGGTAACGGTCAGCAGCCGTTTGCTGACGATGTCGGAATACCGACCAGCAATTGCGGATACCAACGCGTTGACGATGCCACCTGGCAGCATCACAATTCCTGTTAGGGCAACTGGAATGGCCAGGCCATTTTGCCAGAACATCGGTAGCAGGTACATTGATGAGAGAATAATGCCAAAGTCCATCATGACCAAAACGGCACCGGTTGTATACTGACGATTTTTAAAAATATGGAAGTTTAAAATTGGTTCGGCGGAAGCCAACTGCCGTTTAATATACCAAGCTAACAAGATGAAGGCCGCCACTAAGGTGACGATCACGCTTGGCGATCCCCAGCCTTGATCGCTTGCCAGGCTGACGCCGGTGACAAGGCCGCCAAAGCCGAGGGTGGATAGGATGATTGAAAAGATATCAATTTTTGGTTTGGAAATATTACCGACATTTGGTAAGTATTTGATGACGAGGATGAGGGCAATTGCCAAGAATGGCACGAACATCCAAAAAATCCACTGCCAAGACATCAATCCCAGAATCATCCCGGATAACGTGGGGCCGATTGCCGGGGCAAACATAATGACTAGTCCGATCAGGCCCATAGCAGCCCCTAATTTATACGGTGGGAAGATCAAGGTGGCAACCGTGAACATCAATGGGAGGATCAGTCCGGTGCCAACTCCCTGAGTCATCCGGCCGACTAATAAGACGGGAAAGCTGCTTGCCAGAGCTGAAATAATGGCGCCAACCATGAAGGCAACGATCGCAAAGATAATGATTTGCCGGGTTGAAAACAGCTTTGAAAGTAAACTTGAAAGTGGCAGGACGATGCCGATTACCAGCATGTAGCCGGTGACTAACCACTGAATCGTGCCAATATTAACGTGTAACGCGGTCATTAAACTGGGTAACGCAATGTTCAACGACGTTTCACTCAGCATGCCGACGAAACCGCCGATTAACATGCCAAGCATTGCAACAAATGGGTGAGCAACTGGTTTAGCCGCTTGCTTTTTAGCTTCGTGAGCCATACTAGTTTCACCCTGTAATGATTTTTCCATAAATGCGAACACTCCTAATTCTAATTCTCTGAATCTATGACAACACCCGTTTGGGCATTTGATCATACTAGCATAAATAAGAAGTTCTCGTAAGCTTTATTTTCAAAAACTTACCAGCATGGTGTGAAAGCTTGTTAAATTGGGAGATTTTTGAAAATATGACGATTGTATATAAAAAAACACATAAAAAATTCATAAAATGTGAAGATTTATCATTAAAAGTCTGGTAGAATATAACGTAACGATGTAATTTTAAACATCAAAGGGCCCTTGTTTGAATTTATAAGCGGCGCCAGGTGAGAAAACGCGGCATTTGAATGCCGCGATGAATCACCGTCTTGGGCGCCCGCCATTGTACCGGTCCAATTGGGAATCAATG